>ENA-UERG01000006-UERG01000006.1-human-gut-metagenome-genome-assembly--contig:-NODE-6-length-216878-cov-38.203708_pt1 | contig 216878 bp, 175 predicted proteins | sample MGYA00242954_ERZ507954 | MGnify/ENA primary metagenome ERZ507954 (study PRJEB26167, sample SAMN06115478) | human gut metagenome | host: Homo sapiens | place: China:Sichuan | collected 2015-01-21...
GTCTGGTAAACACAATTCCGATTAAAAACTAATTCCAGCATGGACACATATTATCATTTTTAGAGCCGCGATTCCTCCCGCGGCTAAAGCCGCGGGTTTCCTCGCGGATTTATATGAAGGACAAGACCAAAGTGCCTTCAGCAGAAGCTTTACGCAGGGGTTTTGCCATCCTGGGCGGCCGACCGACAACGTTCCGCCGGCTTTTGGAGCAGATGCAGACCTATCCTGGCAGTGAAATCGATCCGGCTTTCGTCGCACTGTGCCGCAACCAGGCAAGGTCTGACGCCAATGTTCTTTTGGAGCCGATTCGCAACTCCGAACTGATCACGCGTCTACTTTTCACTGAAATCGCCAAAACCGGATCAAGAGGATGCAGCAACCTTTTTTCTTCGGCATTTCGGGCACAGCTTACTAAGTCTGCCGGTCTCGATCGCACCATCAGCGCCTCTTCAATCCAAGGCAAATTGGGTACCATGTAGAAAAACGACTGGATTTATCCGGTAAGTTATGGTTGCTATGCCGCTTCAGACCCGCAAGCTGCCAGCATATGGCTGTCCGAAGAAGAGTCTGACTAACGGACCAGCATCGCGGCTCGCTTCCTTCAATTCTCAAAGCGAGCTGCGAGCTCTGCCGCCTTTTGCATCCGAACGGATGAAAATGCCGGCGCATAGTCTCTCAGATCTGATGCATTCATTCTCACGGCTGGTTTGACGGCCAGAGTCTTCCAGTTTCGGACTGCACCGATTACGCGCTTGAAGATCTCACATCCTTCCTCATCCGTCAGGTCAAAAGCCGCCAGATTGTCCCAAATCTGCCGCACATCCTCTATCTCTCCTTCTGCCAGCGACAGATAGTTCTTTGACACATACGGCGCTTCGGGACGACTCAAAGGCACGGGATTGATGTCGAAAGCCGGCGACAACACCCAAACTCCGTTATTGCGCATCAACAGTCCCGTATTGCGTCCGTGGTCGTCGGTGTTGTTGATCAGATAGTTCAGAAGCAGCCGACCGACGATTTCCTTAGCAGTCGTTTTGTCCTGCCTGTCTGCCTGCAGATACAGACGTTCGTTCAGTTCCGTGTAGCACGGAGGCGGATACCCATCTTCCGTGCTCTGCAGAAACGTGGCCATTGACCAATACGGAATGCGGCGTCCTGTCAACGTACGATCAAAGCGGTCAATAACCGCCACATTGACGTTGTCGATCGTCACAACTTTGCCGGTGGCGGCGTTGAGTCCTGCAGCACGCGCAAGTTCGAGTCCAAGAATCTCGCCTTTGACGACGCTTCTTTCGTCATTGACACTCGCAAACTTTCCGATGGCAAGACGTTCGTTTTCGTTGAGAACAGTGCATTTGGGGCGTGCACCTCCCAGGGAAGTACCTTTTCCTTCGAGATAATCCAGATCGGCGTCCGTTTCCTCGTCCATCTCGAATCGTCTGGAAGATCGAGCAATTTTGCCAAGTTCAAGTACCGGCGGCGTACGACGCTTACCTTCCTCCACATCATCAGGCTGATGTCCTTCGAGCGCAAAACGAATCGCTCCGACACGGCTAAAGTCGTCTACGGCCAAAAGGAAATCGACTTCAGTGAGTTCGCGATTAAGACCGGCTTTTCGAAACGATCGCTTAATAAGGCGCCGTCCCCAACTGTCAGGTTCGGTATCTGCAAATGCAAACGGAAAAGGGCTTCGCCGATCCGTGTCATTTAGGTAGAACCATTGAAGCGAAAGTGTCAACTCAGGAGAGATAGCAAAAGCACTTCTCTCTGACACCCAAGAATCGGAGTAACAAAACTGCGAGGCCCCGGGACGCACCGGATCATAGGCAAGTGTCCCGATAAGATCTCTTCGCTCACCGATAAATACCGAAAGTCGCTGTTGCATTTCAGAACCCTTCAAATTCTTCAGGCTTACGGCGGACACGTTTAGGAAGTAAATCCTCCATCATGGCTGCGCCCACCCGGTCTTCCAGCGGAGACAACACGCTGTCAAACGACTCAAGCCGATCAAGAATCATCAGAACTCGGCACACTGTGGCAAACGCCACCGTTCCGTCGCCTTTTTCTATACGCTGATAGGTCGCAATCGACGTACACGCCTTCTCGGCCATGTCCATCTGCGTGAGACCTCGTTTGCGCCGAGCAAGAGAAATGTATTCGCCGATGCGGGTACAAAAGGCGTCAACGGACTTGAAGTAAACACGCTCTCGTTGTTTTCGCGCCGTTGCTGTGGATGGCTGCTTCATTTTAGACCTTATATACAATGTTCTAACGCGAATTTTACCGCTTAAAAGCAGTCTTAGCTCTCTATCCGTCCTGACTTTCGCCCTGAATTCCTCCCAGTTCCTTGCGGCGGAGCTTTTTCAAGGGATTTTGGTTTTGCATCGGATACTTTGATCGTCTTTCAACATTAAATATGATGTTTTTTAGACGTTTAAGCTTTGTTTGTAATGTTTTAATCGCCGACATCTCGGATATCTGCAAAAATCCTGATGCCACATGTAGAAAGTTCCGGCTTCAGCTTATGCCGGCACAACGAGATGTCGGAAGACAATCATCTTCGTAGAACCGACAAAAACTATTCTGCAGCCTGATCCACAGACAACTTCAGTCCGAAAAGGATCTGCCGTTGCATCACCAGGGCATCGCTGCACGCAAAGAAGACGCATCCCTGTCCGGGGCTGCGAACTTCTCTGAGCACATGTCCTTCGCCCGGATCAATGATCTCACCCAACAGATCGTCTTTGCGGACAAGGTCTCCCGGCTTCACCAAACATCTGAAAATGCCGGCGGCCGCGGCATGGGCGTTCACAATGTCATCGTCGCGCAGTTGCTCAGAAGAAACGCCCTTTTGCACTTGGCAGGACAGAACACCACGCCGAACCAAAAAGCGCAACACGGCGTTGACTGCAATTTCGGCCGACACAACATCAATGCGGTCCGTTTCACTTGTGAAAATCGTGTAAGCCCGGGTATCCCAGATCTGCCAGTTGTAATTGAGTGTCGTCGTATCGATCGGAAGCGGTTCGCGCACGAAAACGTAAGGAAGCCCGAAGTCACATGCTGTCTGCGCATCACTCCAGTCGGTGCTCATCATTCGCACGTGCGGCACAAAATCGCCTCGTATATAAAAGGAAGCGAACTGAATGCCCCATTTCCACCCGATCAGATGCTGAAACAAACCGGAGGCAATGCGCTGCGTCGTCTCGCCCTTGTCATAGCCGGGAAACATGCGATTGACGTCGGTGTCGTCCATCGCCCAGAAACGCTTTCCGATGTTCACGGAAGACGGGTTGACGCAGGGAATGACTTCGACGGCGTGCCCGGCTGTCAACAAGCCTTCTTTCTCAAGCATCTTGAGCCGACGCACCAGCTGAGAGCAAATGTAGAGCTGCTGAATTTCGTTGCCTCTCATGGCCCCCACAATCGCAGCCGATTTTTCACCTTTGCCAAAACGATACCCTGTAATAACCATCGGCTCGCGGTAAAGCGACGGCATCTCAAAAATCCTGATGCGCCTCATTTGGCCGCTCCTTTTTTGTCTTTGCCCGATTCGCTGACGGCCAAAACGCGAGCGACGAGTGAACCGGGATTGACGACCGGATACTCGCGAAGCGTAAAAACCAGTCCGTTGCAGGGACTCTTCACCTCCTGGAGAACCGTGCCGTCAATCGGATCAGTGATCAGTCCCAACGAATCGCCTTCGTGGAGATTCATCCAGTGCCGCACCTTCGGAATGAAAACGCCGGGATAGTCCGCGTTGATAAATTTCACCCGACCGTCGGTTGAAACAATCGGCTCCACCACCTCCTGAACGGGGCCCGACCAAATACCCAGACGCTTCATCAAGCGCAACAGACCGACAGTGATTCTCTCGCCATACTCCTGCGTAATGCGCATCCCAACGCCGGCCTCAATCACCAGACAAGGCACTCCGATTCTGTTGAGCGACCAGGCAAGCGTACTTTCCAAAACGGTGGCCGCCGCATGAACCCAGATGAAATCACAGTTGAGTTCCTTAGCCAGGGGCACCAGTTTTTCGGCCGTGTTGATGTTGACACGAACCTGAGGAATCTCCCGCAGAAAGATATTCGACGCATGAATGTCAACGGCACAGGCCGCCCCCTTCATGTCGGAAATGATCTTGGCTGCAATCACCTCTTCCGTGGTGCCTTTTGCGTCTCCCGGGAAAATGCGGTTCATATCCAGATCAAAACGCGGAATACCCCGCGTGATCGAATCAATGCCTAAAGGATTGACAGCAGGATAAATGTCGACGATGCCGCTCACGAACTGAGGATTTTCAGCCAATATCCGGTTTAATCGAAAACACACATATTGACCTTCCAACTCGTCTCCGTGCGTGCCCGTCACCACGCAGATACGGGGCAATTGACGGCTTTCGGCCTCTTTTTCAGAAAGTCCGGCCGGCAGAATGCGGTTTTTGCGAATCACCGCCTTTTCGGCCACCGGTAGACGAATCGATACGACGTTTTTGATCATGTTATTCGACAACTTCAACCACGGCAGACGATTGAACAGACTGCCGGGCACTTCCCAAGAAAATGCCTCGCTCAAGAGCTGCGTCTTCAAAATCGCATCCTCTGGCTAAAGCAATATAAGCTCCCTGAGCCAAACAGTCATGCGTCGGATCGAGCGCCATCCACATGTTGTTGACCCATGCCTGCACCCAGGCATGAGTGGCGCCTTCGCCTGCCATCAATCCGGCAACATATAAGGAAGGAATTGAAGCAAGTCTGAGAAGTGAAAGCAAGACGTGCGAATAATCCTGACAAACTCCCTTGCCGCATGACAGCGCCTGCTCAGCCGTTGTGCCGACATTCGTGACTCCCGGCATATAGACAAGGCTCGCGTGAGCCGCATGCATCAGAAGAAGGGCATCGGCCTGCACGTCTCCGGTCAAAGTCCCTTTGATACGCTCCCAAAGATTGACAATGCTCGGACCCGGCGTTGTGAGCCGCGTCGGATAGACAAAGTAAGGGGCTGCGGGATAGTCGCTTCGATTGTCGTCAAGGCAGGTTCGGACAATGCCCGAAGATTCAAAAAACAACTCGTCGTGGGGCTCATCCATGCGTCCGGTCAGAGTCAAATTGCCGCAAACGGAATCAAAAAACGAAGCCGGAGGCTGAGGCAGACTCGTCGTGAGATGCGTTTCCAAGACTCTTTGTCCGGGCGTATCCGAGGGAAACGCCCGAATATGAAACACGTGTCCAGAAACGGGGGCAGAAAACCGATACGCCGTGGTAAAGGTGAAACGGCACTTCAAGGCAAAACTCTACTGACTCAGTGCAAAGCGTTGATAAGGTGCAACAGATGTGCTCGGTTGCTTTCGAGCGCGGGCTCTTTCATGCTGCGCAGTTCCTGCAGAATCTCACGATTGAGGAGCGGCTCCACACGTCTCGTATGGGAAAGCATACGGATGAGAAGTTCATCAATGGCGTATTCCTGACAATTGAGTCGGATCATCAGATCCAATCGTTCGGAATACTTCCCGACTTTCAAAAGGTCGCGTCGCTCGACATCGACAACGCGATCGTCTACCGATCCCCAAAACGCAAGCAACAGATCGCTCACGCGCTGCGTTTCCAGAAAAGCGGACTCGGCGATGCTGCCCTGTTCCAACCGATCCAGGGCCAACTGAATGAAGGCCATCGTTTCGGTGGTGATGAAGTTTCTCAGTACGATGGCGTTGTCATAAGCCCGTGAAAGATTGGAATAAATCGAATCCGGATTGGTCGCATCAAACAAGTATTTGACTTCAAAATCGGCGGCATCCCGATAGATATCCGACGGAATCGACAAGCACTTGCAAAACGCCACGTAGTCCTCTCCGTCCTGATCAATCATTCGATCAAGCGATTGATTGAAAATGCGAACCGTTGAAAACACGCGCTCCACATACCGCCCAAGCCAATACAGGCGGTCGGCCTGCTCGGCAGAAATGGCTATCAGCATCGGTTTTGAAGTCATCAGCATCCTCACTTTATCCTGTCCAGTCCTTTGATGTCCGCCCGATTTCATGAGGCCTTAACCCATGTGTCCTTAAAACCTCCGCCTTGGGAGGAATTCACGACAAAACTGTCGGCAACGCGGGAAAAACGCGTCAGTCCGCTCGGCCAAACTTCAACCGAATCCTTCCCGGTCAGCACGAAGGCACGCAGGTCCGCTTTTCGATAGACCGTTTCGTCTCCGTCCATCACCGGCAAATCAACAAAATCGATCACTTCCTGCACGATGAAGCGCCGCGGCTCTTTGCGTATGCGATCACGCCACTCCGCAAGCGTTTTGCTGTCCATATCGCGTCCGAAGACAACACCGTAACCTCCGGCTTCCGCCACGTCCTTAATGACGAGCTTTTCAATGTTGGAGAGCACGTACTGCCGATCTTTTTCAAAGAAAGGCAGATAGGTGGGCGCATTTTTCAGGATCGCTTTTTCTCCCAAGTAGTATTCGACCATTTTGGGAACAAAGTAATAAATGCCTTTATCGTCGGCCACGCCGTTGCCGGGCGCATTGATGATCGCCACATTGCCCGATCGATAGGCATCCATGATGCCCGGCACGCCGATGAGACTTTCAGGCAGGAACGTGAGCGGATCAAGATACTCGTCGGAAATGCGGCGATACACCGCTCCCACACGAACCTTGCCCTGTGCGCAATCTCGATAGTAGAGGCAGTTGTCTTCCACAAAGAGATCGTCGTTGACAGCCAATGCAAAGCCGGTCTTTTCCGACAGATAACTGTGCTCGAAAAAGGCTGCGTTGTAGCGTCCCGGCGTCATGACCACGCAGATGCCGTCACAAGCCACGCTCTGCATCATGCGAGAGAGCATCTCGGGATATCGGCGGTTATCGATGATGTTTGCCGTTCTGAAGGTCTGAGGTGAAGCGCGTCGGCAAATCTCGCGAGCAATCAGCGGATAGGATGCTCCGGACGGAATTCTCAGATTGTCTTCCAGAACGTACCAGCTCTTATCATGAGCCTGCACCAGATCGATGCCGGCAATGTGCGTGTAGACGCCTCCCGGAGGCGTAACGCCGTCGCATGCTTTTAAAAAGCCCGGGGAAGAAAACACGAATTCGGGAGGGATCACGCCGTCCGTGATTATTCTCTTTTTTCCATAGATGTCCAGCAAGAATGCGTTGAGCGCTCGGACACGTTGAGCCAAACCGGCTGATAGTTCCTTCCACTCGTCGGCTTCAATGGTTCTGGCAATCGGATCAAAAGGAAAGATCTGCTCGTGAAAACTGCCGTTTTTGTAGAGCCCGAATTTAACGCCGTAACGCGTGAGCATTTCATTGATGGAGGCACTGTTTCGAACGAGAGAATCCATGGCGAACTTTCCTGCGGCGAAAAACGACACAAACTCCTTGGATTATCACTCACCGGACAGACAAACCCGGCGTTGTTCAAACCCAATCCGCACAAATCTTGGCCGATGTCAGATTAAGTAGGCACATTGTTTTAGTAGAAAGCCGTCTTCCTCTCTTACGGAAAAACCAAGTCCGCCAAATGTCTGCCGTCCACTCCAACCTGCGTCAGTTTTTTTCTGACAAGAGTGGCGATAGCTGACGACCACTGACTTTGGACTGCGATTAGAACACTCATGTGCCCAAAATTTAAGCACGCCGATAAACCTCTGATTTTTCAAGCCTTCTTAAGTTATGCACAACTTTTGTCCACACATCTGTGCAAAACCCGACAAGGCTGATGACTCAACTTCTTGTTCCACGTTACCAAAGCAAGGAATCGGGCTTGAGAAGAAAGTCAAAAATGCTCATGTGGTATATGCCATCTTCGTCGTGGGCTGCCTTAATCGGATGCCCGACAATGATGATTTTTTTGAAAGCATCTCGAATGGCCATCAGAGACGCCTTCTCTTGTCCAAGCTCTTCTTCGTCTGCCAGAAGATTTGCCGATTGAATGTAGATGCGGCGGCTGCCTTGGTTGGCAACAAAGTCCACTTCAAGCTGTCTGCCCAGGCTTCTGCCGTCCTGCACGCTTCTTTGGTTGACGCAGCCGACATCCACATCGTAACCTCGCAGGCGCAATTCATTGAAAATGATGTTTTCCATCAGATGGGTTTCTTCCACCTGCCGGAACTGAAGTCTGGCATTGCGCAAACCGACATCTTCAAAGTAATACTTGTGCGGAGTGCCGATGTACTTACGTCCTTTAACGTCATAGCGATGCGCCGCGGTCAATAAAAAAGCATCCTGCAAATAACCGATGTATGTTCTGACCGTATTGACCGTAATGCCGGATTTCAAGCGACTTCTGAACGTATCGGCAATTTTTGTCGGATTCGTTAATGTGCCCGTGCAAGAGGCCATCACATCAATCAATTCTTCGAGTTCCTGCGGCTTTCCGACTGCATTTCGCTCAACAATATCCTTGAGATATGTTTCATCAAAAAGGCGCTTCAGATAAGCTGCTTTCTGCTCCTCCGTGTCCATGCCAAGCGTCATCGGCATTCCACCGAATGTGCAGTACTGCGTCCATCCGGAATAGACGTCTCCGTCATAAGCCTGCATAAATTCGCTGAAGGCCAAAGGAAAGACATGAACCTCATCGCCTCTTCCGCGAAACTCCGTCAAGACATCTGAAGACAAAAATTTTGCATTGCTACCCGTGACGTACAGGTCGAGATTCGATTCTCGAAGCAACGAATTGAGCACCTCGGAGAAATCAGCCAACATCTGGACTTCGTCAAGGAGTACGTAGGTGCGTCCCGTTTTAGCCAATTTCTGCTCAAGATCAGAAAAAAGGCCTCCAGCTCTCGAAGGTGTCTGCTCTGCCACCTGTCGAATTCGTAGATGAGAATATTTTTCAGTGCAACACCGCTTACGAGCAGATGACGCTTAAAGAGATTTAAAAGCAGATACGACTTGCCGCAACGTCGGATGCCCGTGATGACTTTTACAAGACCGTTGTGCTTGCGCGCAATCAAGTGCTCGAGATAAATGCTGCGCGACATCTCCATAACCGCCTCTTTGATAATTTTATGTATTTTTACATTGAAAAATCACTCTCACAGAACATACCCACCCAAACAACAGCTAAAACAAACCCGCCGAAAGAATTGCTCCTCACGGCGGGTCACGGATTATCCGGGCTTAGATGTTAGAAGCGATACTTCAAGCCCAAGCTGCCTTCCTGACGGTTGTAGCCATCGCCGCCCCAGTTGGCGCGGATCTGAGCGTAGCCGGAGAAGGAGTCGGTGAAGAAGGTTTCCGCCCCGAATTTAAGTTCAGCCTGGTTGCCGGCACCCTCGACGTAGCTTTCAACGTCATCCCAAACCGCGCCGTAATCCTTGGTGTTGTGCACCCAGTTGGTTTCCAGATACGGACTGAAGTTGGTTGCACCGGAGGTCTCCATCGTGAAGCGTGCACCCAGACGTGTCGTAATGTTGTGCTGACCTTCGAAGCGAATGTCTTCGTCATTGATGGTGTCATAGTCGGCCCCCCACCAGGTCACCTGAGCGTGTGGTTCAACATAGAACGCCCCCTTGGTTTCCCCGCCCTGCATCTGGAACTCAGCAGCCTTCAAGACCCAACCAGCTTCCAACGAGGCGGAAATACCCTCAGCCTTGGCTTCCATTGTTCTCGAACCCGTACGCGTGATATCAGACTTAAAGTGTGCGTATTGCACCCAGCCGCTCACATAGGCTCCCGAACGGTCCACCTTCGGATCATTCTGGTTCCAGCCGGCATAGGCACCGACCATCCACGCTTCGGTGTCAGCCTTGCTTCCATCGGACGTACGGTTACTTGAACCGTCATAATCAGAGTCACCATAACCAGCCATTAGGCCAGCGTAGACCAAACCATTGCCGCTCGGCGAGAATTGGAGGATGTCGCCACCGATCATTGTGACGTTCTCTTGCGTATCACCGCTCAACTGACCGGAGCTGTCATTGTTGCCTTCCTTGGAAAGCGTCTGACGCATCCACAGGCTCGTCATGGTCTTTTCGCCGGTTACAGGGTTGATCCACGGTCGAGTGCCCTGCCGATCATGAATGTTCATGTCGAACATATCCACGGACGCAGCAAACGCAGCCAACGAACCCAAACGCACAGAGATCGTCGGATCCGACTTATGGTCAGAGTTAGATTCGTCGAACTCGTTCGTCAAGTAGAAATCGCGATATTCGCCGTTGACGTACGAACGCAGATACCAGTCGAAACCTCCGGACTCAACCGTGTCTTTATTGGCCAGTGTTGCGAAACTTTCAGAGACAGATTCGCCTTCCTCTTGTTTCACTTTCAGAAGCGTCAGTCCCTTGACCGCATCCGCATTGTCTCCTACCAGATTGACGTAAAGACCCGCGTGGGAACCATCGGCGACAGCGCCGTTGATTGTCAGAGAGTCACCGAACGATTCCGTCTTTCCGAGCTTCACATTGAAGATGAAGGTTGCGTCACCGGAGTAGCCACCGCCAATCACACGATTAAAAAAGCCGACGTTCTCGTCGTAAGTACGGCTTCCGACCCAAATTGTGGCACCGTTGGCTTTAAATCCATCCGTTGTGGTGAGGTTCCCTGCCAGATCAAATTCAGTTTCACTGGCCAAAGATAAACTCTTGAGCGTCAAGCTGTTTGTATCATCCCAACCCTCAATATTGAGCGAACCTTCCGTCACATCAATAGCAACGTCGTTGCTGTCAACCACGTCACGACCCAGCGTCAGTGCACCCATACCTGTCTTGGAAATAGTACCGCCCAAGACTTCTCCGGACGTAAGGTTCTGCCCCTTTTCTGCCGCGTCGATCACCATCTTCGCACCAGCATTAAGGTTCCACATGCCGTAGCCGCTCAAAGAAGCATCAGCACCAATTTCGACAGATCCACCGTTTACAACGTCAATCCGAGAGTTCTCCTTAAGATCGATAGTTCCGTCGACAGTCATCGATTTAACTATCTGGGATACACCTGCATTGACCGTCAACGTACCAGTGCCATCAACGTCAACCGTAGCGCCACTCGTGCTCAAAGCATTTGTGGCACCGAGAATAAGATGTCCTGAGTCAGAAACAGTGGTTGTCCCCAGAATGTCTCCTTTTGCACCATTGAGTAGGATCGGCGTATAGCCGCTAATGGTTAGGCCAATACCATCAACCTTCGACTTGATCGTAGCGTTGATCGCAAACGCTCCGTTATCCTCCAAATCCAAACCTGTCCCATCACCGGCGTCCAGGACCATGGTTTGATGAAGCGTCAAAGTCTGAAGGCCTTGTCCGATCCAAAGCCCGCTATCGTCGTTGATCAACGTCGTACCGGATCCGATTTCTGCAACAGTCTCATCTTTCTCGTTTTTCACCAGCACGGTACTGGTTTCATCAAATTCGGCCAGAGTACCGTTGTTGGTTACCTTTCCATCAACAAGCTGGAAGTATTTCTCGGAAGAGGATTGAGCAGAGTTCAATGCGGCCAGTAACGATTTGTTGGTGGTAGTGGTACCTCCCTCTGTAAGGTCAAAATCAAATTTGTCGCGATCAATAACAATCGTGGCACCACCAAGATTGAGTTCTCCACTGACAGTGATCAGGCTGGAAGATTTTCCATCAAGCGTGATCTTCCCTGCCTCTTTAAATTCCAGAGACGAATCACTACTCAGCGTAAGGTTTTGTACCTCCGAAACCCCGTCTGCTACCAGAGAAGAGTCAACGAATTCAAAATTACGTTTGGAAAGCAACCCATCATGCTGCGAATTTTCACCAAACGTGAAATCGAACCTGCTGAACTTCGACGTGCCCTTGAAATTTTCAGAAATATTATCGATCGTAAGAACTGTTCTATCAGCCGAAGAGTTCTCCAGGAACACTGTCGAGCCTTCATCACCGGTCAAATTCGACCAGTCAACATTACCATCGGAACCGGTTAAGTTAAGGGCGGAGTTGGAATCGAGGTCTGCTGACAAATTACCTGAAATATTCTGGCCTGAATTTGTCAGTGTTACTTCGAAGTTTTCAAGAGCGAGCTTGAATGCACCAACATTGTTATCAAAAGCAACTTTTGAGTAATCCAGCGTTCCGGTTGAGTTCTTAGCGTTCAGAGTGACAGTCCCGCCATTGAGTACTGTCAGGCTGTTGTTCAAAAGCTCACCCGAAATGGAATTCATTACCAGACTGGAACCATTGTCTGCCTGAATAGCCGAGCTGCCGAGGCTGTCCATGTTGTAAATATCGAGTGTTTTGTCCGCGCCAAGCTTCAGGATTCCCTTGAACCCAATGAAGTCTGCACCGCTAACGCCATTGGCCATACCGATCTGAGCACCGGTTTTCAGGTCAATTACGTGCGTGGCTGTACCGTCACTTACGAATACACCGTTCGTCAACGCCGTATCCTTACCACCAGTGCCGATTTTGAGGGTCACATCACCTGACAGAGTCACTTTCCCTTCAAAGGAGTTGAAAGCTCTTGCACTCGCAGCATTCAAGTCAGAAATAAGAACCAGACTACCTTCACCCTGCAATTGAGTCTGAAGGCCGAGCACATTACCTTCTTGCAGGTCAACGTTATAAGCTGTCTCTGCTCGCAGCGCCTTAAGATCGTCCCCGTTCAGGGTGTTTCCAGCCAGCGTTAAGGTGCCATTCTCATCAATAGTGATGGTGTGCGCAGCATCATCGGTAGTAATGCCGTGAAGATCCAGATCTTCTGTATTATCAGCAACATAAAGATCAAAATTGGCGTCTTCACCAATCAGCACAAGCGTACTATTGCCCAAGCCGGCAGCCATTGAACGGAGCGTGGTGTTTGTACGCACCACTGTGGCCCCGGTGTAGTTATTCCGACGCGCGTCGTCGGTGAAGAAATTCGTAATGGCAATGTTGACGGGATCTGTGCCGGAATTTCCAAATTCCAGAATGCCGTTACCGGTCAACCGAGATTCCAAAGAGTTGTCCGTATTTGCGGTAGTGCCGTTAGCAACCAAAGCTGAGTCATACCGAAGGGTTCCCATATCGGAATTATCATCCTGGGAACCGTTGAGCAATTGGATGGTCTGAACGCTGTAGTCTAAATAAATGCCATTCTCTTTGATGCCGCTTTCTGACGTATCGTGGTAACTCGCGTCAATACCCCAGTTCAATTTAGCAGCTCTCTCAGTGCCATCAGTGTCATTGGAGCTGATTAAATAAGTCGGCTTTGACTGGTCAGGAGGAATTACATACCCATCCGGATCTTGAAGGGTAATGTCTCGATTGCCGGAAGCACCCGCTGTCCCCTTAATCAAGAGACGATCCGGATTGGCCGCATCAAGAGTCAGGATATCGCCTGGAGTCGTAGATACAGATTGTCCTGTGAAATCACTCACATCAATCTGAATGATATTTGCACCGTTGGATAGATGAATATTGGTCGCATCAATCGCAGGACCAGTCTTTACATCAAACTCGTATTTGCTCAAGTCGATGATGCCGTAACTATCCTCTGTGTTGTATTGCCAGCCAATCGTGTCAAGCTTCAACGCTTCGCTGCCGGAAATAAATTTACCTTTACCGCCGACAACATAACGATTGAAGCCATCGTTGATATCGTAGGTATACGTCGCATTCGACATACGAACAAGAACAGAATTGTTCTCTCCACCAGCCCCATCCGCAAAAATCAGGGCACTGCCATCGGAAAGATCAAGATGCAACACACCGTCGCCAGAAACAGTCTTATCGAAGGTCAAAGTGCCGGAATGGGTGACGCGGAGCGTACTTGTTTGTTGGTTTTGCCCGTTTTCGATTTTAATCGTCTCACCAAGCTGGTCGATTGATGCTTTGAGCGAGGCACCGGACACAACATCAGTTTCTTTAACCTCGACAGATGCATCAGAGGCAATTTCTACATTGCTACCTTCGACTCTGAACGTATTGGCTTTTGTATTTAAGTCATAGAGACCATTTGAAGCATTCAAAACGACAGAAGAAGCAACATTAATTTGGCTTGCTTTAACACCATTATTAGCAAGATCACTAATATTTGTGAATATAACATCTCGCCCTACAGTCAGTGATTTTTGACCAAGGTTCAGCAAGCTGTTATCACTGATGTTTAGATCTAAATTTATATTCGTCAGCGCAGCATCAGCATTTGCATTGACAGTAGAATTTACTAAGGTCAATGATTTAGTTTTACCAAATGCATCCGTAACACCAAGATTAACCGTCAAATTTTTGACCGTGGTCGATCCTTGATAGTCGTTATATTCCAAATAAAGTTCGTCATCCACGTCATCACGTGAATGATAAACTCTCTCAATATTCAAAATATCCTTTGTTCTATCAGTACCAGTATAAAAGATGTCACCATGACCTCTAAGTGTCGTAGCCCAAGTTTTCACATCGTTAACAACTAATGATAAATCATTCGACAGATCCAATCGAGCCAATATGGCCCCAGTGTATATTCCTTCCTGTGTATTTCTGCCATCAGATGACTGGTCGAGTCGTTCTGCATCGCCATCTACAAATGAGGTGCCGTCATACTTCTCTTTATCCATGTTGGCTCGACGACCTATAGTGTAATAACCGACACCAATAGTAGTACCATTTTGTTTTATAGACTGTGAAAATACATTTGAATCAATATTATTTTTTGTATTTACTTCAAATGAGCCCCCCAAATTCCAGGAACCACCATTAAAACCAACCAATATTTGCTGAAAGCCTACTGATTGCTCAAATAAATCATAAATAAGACTATTCGAATTTAAATCGATTGACGCTGTCGCAGCATTAGCACCATTAAAGCTTAAATAATGAACCCCAGCTAAAATACTTTGAAATTCATCATAATATTTAGCAGAATTACTTTCTCCAAAACCAAATTCACCTCTTATCAAATTACTGATTCCGCCATCCCCCTCTTGATCAAGATTAACCGTTTCACCAACATTCCATGCAGCATTAACACAAGACGACCCAAAAATCAACATTGATGACATAGAAGCACAAAAAGCAATCTTCTGAGTCGTTCCGGTTCTCTTTTTCGGCGAACGCTTATCTTCGGATACGGCTGTCCAGGATTTTGTTACATAATTCCAAATGCTTTTATAGATCTTATTCATTTGAACACCATTTATACCTATTTATAAAATAATATAACTCCGCCTGATTAAATTTCTTTTTTTAGCAAAAATCATTAATCGAAAAAACACCAATCATCTAAACTAGAGCCATCTTTTAAATTTAGTACAATTGATAACTCGGAAACTGAACTACACAAAACTATTAAAGAAGCTCAAATACCTAAAGCTGAATCCAACATCGTTGAACCCGGAGGTTCAGACACGCATGGGCGTTCATGCCGCCATCCGAACCCAGGACGGCAGAGGAATTGGAACTGAGATGGGAAGAAAAGAAGAGACACGACGGCGCCGCCTGAACAGGCAGGCGGCAACCGGAAGAAACGGCTTGTTTAAAATCAAAAAAGGAAAACTGCCGTCTAGATGTATAAGGTTCAGGGGCGTCGTTTGGGTTATCCACTTTATCCTCTTAACAGAACACAAACCCACGTTTAGCAGATTAAGGATTCCCCCCCCCCAGTCAATGGATACAGCCCCAATGCAATCATCGGATTTTTTTACATCATGAGAGATTTTTCTTTACGCTTATCGTTGAGGAGAATTTCAAAGTGTCGGCATCCACTGACAACCCCCAAGCAATGCTCAAAATTTAGGCACACCGATAACTCACTCATTTTTCAGGATTTCTCTGGTTACCAACTGCGTTTTCCACATATTTGTGAAAAACTCATACGCCACCGATTGAGCGCTCGATTGTTCTTCAAGACCCCCGCTTGAAACTTCGATCAAACGCACTTCGAACACCTTCATGCACCAATTTGATGCATCACAACTGCCTATAGCGCACCCAAACGGTGCTTTTCGTTACCGTTTCGCCCCGTCTTAAGCTTTGTCGTTTCTCTAGTTCCTTCGACCTAATCATCGGGCAATTCAAGACAAAACTAATCATTACCGATTAGCTTTCTTAGTCACTAAACCTTAACGATTTAAGAAAAGAGCGAGGGTTCTCCCTATTACGTCCAAAACTGGCACGCTCCTTGCAGCAGTTAAAGACAAAAGGCGCGCACTCATTCACGCGCACCGAGAAAGATCACACACTCAAATAGGAGCCTGATATGAAGCACACTTCCCGCTTTGCCCTCGCAGCCGTCGCCGCCGCTGTTCTCGCCATGAACGCAGCCACCGCCGCGGAGCTCACCGGAACGCTCAAGAAGATTCAGGAAACCGGCTCGATCACGCTCGGCTATCGTGAAAGCTCCGTGCCGTTTTCCTACCTCGGCGCCGACGGCAAGCCCGTTGGCTACGCCTTTGAGGTCTGCCGCAAAGTTGCCGAATCCGCTCAGAAGGAACTCGGCCTGGCCAAGCTCGATGTGAAATATCAGGCCGTGACTTCGGCCAACCGCATTCCGCTCATCCAGAACGGTACGGTTGACATCGAATGCGGCTCGACCACCAACTCTCTGGTTCGTCAGCGCGAAGCGGCCTTCTCCGTGAGCTACTTCGGCATCCAGGTTTCGGCCGCCGTCTGGAAGAGCAGCGGCATCAATTCGATGAAGGACTTGAACGGCAAGACGATTGCCGTGACTTCCGGCACGACTTCCGTGGCACTCATGAAGAAGTTTGAAAAGGAAAACGGCATTCGCGTGCGCTACATGATGACGAAGGACTTTGCCGAAGCCATGCAGCTCGTTGCCAACAAACGCGCCGACGCATTCGTGCTTGACGACGTTCTGCTCGCAGGTCAGATTGCGAACCTGAAGAACTCCGCCGACTTCAAGATTCTCGACGCCGCTCTTTCGGTCGAACCCTACGGCGCCATGTTCCGCAAGGACGATCCGCAGTTCAAGGCTCTCGTTGACAAGACGGTCACGAACATGATCAAGACCGGAGAACTCGAAAAGCTCTACAAGACTTGGTTCGAATCTCCCATTCCGCCCAAGAACGTCAACCTGAACTTCAAGATGAACAACTACACGAAGGAACTCTTTGCCAATCCTTCGGACAAGGGCATCTGATAGGGAAGTTTTATGCCGGGGCCGGTCTCAGTGGCGCCAACGTTGAGATGCCCCGGTCTTTTTGAAAATTCATTTCCCGCGGCTGCGGCAGTCCTTGCCCTTCACACGGGCTGCCGCACATAAAAAGAGGAAAGTTGAAAATGGCTCTCAATTTTGATCTGAACTCTCTGTTTGAGCCTGCGCTGCTCTCCGACGAGCCCTGGTGGTCGTACATTTTGGGCGGCGCCGGCTGGACGGTGGCTCTGATGCTCACCTCCTTTGCGCTGGCTCTCGTGCTGGGCATCATCGTGGGCACGCTGCGCACCTCCCAGAACAAATTCCTAAGCACGATCTGCGAAGTGTGGATCGAGACCTTCCGCAACATTCCGCTCATCGTTCAGATTTTCGTCTGGTTCTTCGTCGTTCCGGAATTCATTCCCTGGTACAAGGACTGGATGAACACGGTCGATCCCGTCTACTCGCAGTTCCTGACGGCTTTCATCTGCATGGGCTTTTTCACTTCCTCACGCGTTGCCGAACAGGTTCGTGCCGGCATCGCCTCCGTTCCGAAGGGCCTTCCCAATGCCGCCAAGGCTCTGGGCTTTACGCCGATTCAGACGTACGTCTATGTGATTCTGCCGCTGGCGATGCGCCTGATCGTTCCGCCGCTCACAAGCGAAGCCATGAACCTCGTGAAGAACACCGCCGTGGCTCTCACCATCGGTCTGCCTGAACTCACGATGCGCGCCAACGAAATGGGCGAAAACACGTTCCAGTTCTTCGCCGCCTACATCTGGGCCACCATCATCTACATCGTCATCGCCCTGATCGTCAACAACGTCATGCGCGTCGTCGAGAAAAAGAGCGCCGTTCCCGGCCTCATCCTTGCCAAGTAAGAGAGGAGATAAGCGATGTTTGATTTTTCCTCGATTACGAATTCCTGGGCCTACATTCTCGAAGGCGTCAAGTACACGATCGAACTGACGATCATCACGGCCGTGGGCGGTCTGATTCTCGGTACGGGTCTCGCACTTTGCCGTCTGTCGACTTCCAAGATTCTTTCCGAGTTTTCCAAGCTCTACACCAACCTGATGCGCGCCGTGCCGCTCGTGCTCGTGCTCTTCTGGTTCTTCCTGCTGATGCCGGAAGTTCTCAAGGTTCTGCTCAGGCTCGATCATCCGGTCATGATCGGCGCGGAAATGACGGCCATCATCACCTTCGTGCTCTTTGAAGCGGCCTACTTTGCAGAAATCATGCGTGCCGGCATCCAGTCCGTGAGCAAGGGGCAGATGTCCGCGGCCATGGCGCTCGGCCTTCGCTACGGTCAGACGATGCGCTACGTCATCCTGCCGCAGGCCGTTCGCAACATGCTGCCGGTGCTGCTCACCCAGACCATCATTCTCTTCCAGGACACCAGTCTGGTGTACGTTATCAGCGGCAACGACTTCATGGGCGCCGTAAGCAAGATCGCTCAGCGCGACGGTCAGCTCGTCTTGATGTACTCCTTTGCCGCCGTCTGCTACCTCACCGTTTCCGTGTCGCTTTCGATGCTCGTGCGTCGCCTGCAGCGCAAGATCGCCGTGGCCGCCCGCTAAGAGCACAAGGACATCGCACAAAACCGGATTTACAGGATTAAAAGAAAAATGTCGATGATTGAAATCAAAAACGTGAGCAAGTGGTACGGAGACTTTCAGGTTCTCAAGAACTGCTCGGTGAACGTTGAAAAAGGCGAAGTGGTGGTTGTCTGCGGGCCTTCCGGTTCGGGCAAGTCCACGCTCATTAAGACCGTCAACGCACTTGAACCCTTCCAGCAGGGCGAAATCCGCATCAACGGCATTTCCGTGGGCGACCCCAAGACGGATCTCGCGAAACTGCGCAGCCACGTCGGCATGGTCTTTCAGCATTTCGAGCTCTTTCCCCACATGAGCATCCGCGACAACCTGGCGCTTGCCCAGATCAAGGTGCTCGGCCGCGACAAGGCCGAGGCCGAAGAACGCGGCTTAAAGCTACTCGATCGCGTGGGTCTTTTGAAGCATTCGGAAAAGTTTCCGGGGCAGCTTTCGGGCGGTCAGCAGCAGCGCGTTGCCATTGCCCGCGCCTTGGCCATGGATCCGATCTGCATGCTCTTTGACGAACCCACCTCGGCGCTTGACCCCGAGATGATCAACGAAGTGCTTGACGTGATGGTGGAACTTGCTCACGAAGGCATGACCATGATGGTGGTGACGCACGAAATGGGCTTTGCCAAGAAAGTGGCCGACCACGTGATCTTTATGGATGCCGGCGAAGTCATTGAAAACCTTCCTTCGGACGAATTTTTCAATAAGCCGCACACGGAACGTGCGCAGAAGTTCCTATCGAAGATTCTCAACCACTAAGTCGAAACTTTCTGTCATCTTTCAAGACCTTTCCGAACCAATAGTGCTCGGGAAGGTCTTTTTGCGTCCGTTTCTCTTTGCAGCAAAAAGAGTTCGTGCTGAATCCTCCCATCCTGCATCTGCGAACGATGCCGATAAACGATCGGTCAATTCGGGGACAAGAGAAGACTTATCCACATCCTCGGCCGCTCAGACTACTTACTGGGCCGTAGGCCGAGGTTGTGGGTAAGTCGTGAGGTCTGACAGCACCATTCTTGCAGGCTTGCCTGCCCAATCACCCGGTTCTCTAGAGCCACAAATACGCCATCGGCAAAGCGAACTCGCGCTCGCCATAACGAACAACATCGTGGCCCGTGTAAAGAACAACCGACCAAATACGGCGGTTCTTACCGAATTGTTCTTTGAACCAGCGAAGGTTCTTGAAATGTTCCGCTTTTACTCCTTCGCTTGCCTTTACCTCCAGACAAATCAATTCTCCATTTCTGTTTTCCAAAATAAAGTCGATCTCTTTGCCTGTCGTGTTACGGAAGTGATAAAGCTTCCACTTGCGCTCAATATCAGTAATCGGCACGAGTTGTTGATAAACCCATGTTTCAAGCAAATTTCCCACCAAATCCGTGGTTGCTTTGTCTTCCACATTAAGAGCCAGATCCACATCGCCTAGATCTGCCAAATATGCCATCAGTCCGCTGTCACAGAGCATCAGCTTGGGTGTCGACGATGCGCGTTTAATAATTTTGTTTTGCCATGCCGGTAACAATTCCACCAAAAACATGGTTTGCATTGCCGTCAAATACTGCATTACTGTCGGTCTGTTCACCTCCATCGCTGCAGATAATGATGAAACATTGACCATCCGGCTCGAGCTCCCAGCACACTGCTGCAACAACATCTGCATATAGTGCGGTTTACGAAAATCTCCCAACTCCAGCAGATCCCGTATAACGAGTGAACTAACATAGGCTTCGAACCAATAATCGCGTTCCCCGCCTTCCATTCGGAGGACATCCGGAAAACCGCCACGAAGAGCCTTTTCAATAATCACCCGTTTGCTACAGTCCTCTGCGGTTAATTTGTCATCAAACTCTTCATTGAAAAGTCTGTCGATAAACCGAGGGGGCTGTTCTTGTATTTCGCCCTCAGTCATCGGTCGCAAACGGACTTCTCCGAGTCGGCCGGCCATAGATTCGTGTATGGACGGCATCGTCTTGTAGTTGGACGATCCGGACAGCAAGTACTGCCTCAACTCGCGGGATTCATCCACAAACGCCTTGATTTCATGGAAAAGCGCTGGGACCTTTTGAACCTCGTCAATAGCTAAACAGCTTCGATTTCTGTACTGCTGCAGAAAACCTCCCGGAGCATCTGCAGCAGCCTGTCTAAAGATCTCTCTATCAAGGGACACATATGCCGCATCTTTTGGCAATAACTCTCTCATCAGAGTCGTTTTGCCGCACTGTCGCACTCCAGAAAAAATGACAGCCTTGAAAATCCTCTCGGCCATCTGAAATTCACTCTCAGCCCAACGTCGGATATAAGTCATTTTTTGTCTCAAGCAGTCCAGAAAACATATCGCATAAGAAATTGTAAAATAGACTTACGATAAATTGTCAAGTAGCATTGCAGATTTTTGTAAATCAGATTGACAATTTTACAAAAACACCTTTTCTCTCAGTTCTCCGAAGCCACCCGCACAAACACCTCGATCAGCCGACGGCACTTTTCTTCCTTCCGATACAGCGTCTCCGGATGCCACTGCACAGCTTGAAAGAACCTTTTGCCAGGCATCCAGACCGCCTCGACGATACCGTCTTCACTCACGGCCGAAACCTGAAGCGAAGGCGCCAAGTCTCGGATCGCCTGATGGTGATAGCTGTTCACCTCAATCGAGCCTGAGCCGACAATGTCTGCAAGCGGAGTGCCTTCCAGCACAAACACGCGGTGTATCGCACGGTCATACGGCGGCTCCATATCGTGCTCCACGCCGGGATGTTCAGTAGATAAATCCTGAAAAAGCGTTCCGCCCAAGGTCGCATTGAGAATCTGAATGCCGCGGCAGATACCCAAAAGCGGCTTGTCTCGGGACTCGGCGCCTTGGATCACCAACCGCTCCAAAGCATCGCGCTCCGCACAAACTTCGCCGCACAAGGACAACTTCTTCTGACCGTAGATCGCTGGATCCACATCCTGGCCGCCCGTGAGCAAAAATCCGTCAAGTCGATCCAACAGAGACTCGATGGTTGAGACTTTTGTCGTCAACGGCAACACGACCGGCACGCCGCCTGCCTCTTCCACGGCCTGCAAGTATTCTGAACGCATCCAGATACGAGACGATCTCGCATCAAAAAGCGGACACACGCCAATCATTGGCAACATACTGCTCTCCTGTTTGGCCGCATCAAACGGCTTGGGTTGGAACAACTTTCACAAAAGATACTCTCTCGGAACAGTCAAAAACGCCTCTGCAATAAGCAAATTGCAAACCTAATTGACAATTAATCGTCATGCTGATTGACAATTTTCCGGCAATTTCCAATGCCTGCTGCATTGCCAATCCGGAATCGGACCTTCGAGAAAGACCGTACGACCTCTTGCAAACCGCATTCGGCAAGAAAAACTGAAAGCCTCGTTCCAACACTTCTCTTTTCGTCTGCCAGATATCTGTCAGTGTTCCGAGTGATTGCCTGCCACCGCACCGATAACCGTCGGCGCCGATCGCATCGCAAAAAGAAAGCCCAGAAAGACAAAGATGGCAAGCCCCCACAGGGACGCTCCGGCACCAATCACGGCCCCCAGCGCACCCATGGCCACCGGGAAAGTCGCCTTGCTTGAATTGATCAGCATCAGCCGCAGTCCGATCGCCTCGCCTGTTCTGCCTTTGGGTGCCAGACGATAAACAAGCGACATCATGTTCGGAAGCGATGCCCCCAGTCCCAAGCCCAACAGGAAAGCGCAAGCCATGAGCGGCAGTTGACTTTCAAAGAACGGAAAGAGAACGAAAGCCAAGGCCGAAATCAGAAGCGTAAGCGCAATCATGATCCACTCTCTCATGTGCCGCATCAGATACGGCATCAGAAGCCGTACGGCAAAGGACGCCGCCGAGAAACTGCCCAGCACCCAGCCGATGTCCGAAGGCGAAAGCTTCACGGATGCGCAGTAGACAGGAATCAGCAGATTGCCTACTTCCCAGGCGACTGAAACGACGACGGAACAGACCAAGACAGCTCGCATGGGCGGGTCCCGGAAAAAGTCCATTACTTTTTGAGGATGCGTTCCCGCCGCCTTGCGAGCACCATTGCCTCCTGCAGGAAGTACATGCCGCATAAACGGCAACAAACACATCAGTCCCACGAAGATCGGAGCGCCCGCCACCCAACAATAGAAACTGGCAAAGCCAAAGTGCTCAATCATGTAGCCCGTAATGATCGGAGTAAGCAGACCGCTCAAGGCTGTCACGATTGACAACAGCGTAAAGGCCAATGCTCTCGTCTCGTTGGTGGAAACGTCACCGGTCAGACGCTGAACGACGGTGTTGGTAAGCATAAAGGCCGTGCCTACAAGAATGCAGGCCGAAAAGAGCGGCCAGAGGCCCGCTGTCTTGGTGGGAAAGATGAGCGTCGCGGCACCGGCTGAAGCCGCACAGAAGATGGCCAAGGCCAGCGACGGTCTAGGCCCCGAACGATCCAGCCACCGACCGGCGGCAATGGCGCCGAATGCAGGAAACAAGGCGACGCTGGCGAGCATCGCGCCCACCTCAAAGGAACTCGCCCCGTGCTCAAGTGCATCGAGCGTCACGCAAAAGCGCATGCCGGTCGTGCAGGAATGCAGGATCAGCAATATGAACAGAACTCGAGCGAGCTTTCCGTACATTGCGCCGTCACCATATGGATTCAGCCGGCATAACACCGACATAAAGGCTTCTTTTACCGATGCTACGCCCGAATTCGAACGCGAGCAAAAAGCATTTGCCGCAAACAAACAACCGAAGGCGCAACTCCAGCGTTTTAGCGCCAGATGCACCTTCGGCATGAAACCATGTCAAATGCGGCAACTGCCGCCGTCACTGACAATCAAAATGAGTGCGTCAAACCAATCGAGGCAGCCGTACGGTTCGTGGTATTTTCATCTTTGTTGAGCCAGCCTTCGCCTTTAGCCCAAGAGACGACAGCGTAACCCATCGTGCGGTTGCTGAAATAGTAGTGGCAGCCCAAACCCACGGCGTAACGCTTGAAGTCGCCGTCCTGACCTGACGGAGCTCCTTCGAACTCGCCGTCTTGGTATTGCACCTGAGCAAGCCAGTTGGCCGAACCCACGGTGTAGCGGACCCCCAAGAATCCGGAAATCGCATCGTACGCGTCCGAGCTCGTCTTCAGGAGATCCGAATCGAAGTCGTATTCGTTCCAGTTGGCGTCGCTCATGCGGCGGTTGTTGGTGAAGTAGTTCAAGCCCGCATAGAGCGTCGTGGCACCGCCGCCCGGCGTCCATGTGGCAGCAAGCTTATAGCTGAAGGCATCTTCCCAGTTCTTCGTATCGTAACCGGTTCCGTAGTACTCGGAACTGTCACCGTAGAACTCGGCTTCAACCGCACCGATAACCTTGACGTTGTTGCCGTCCCAGCGCAGCGCCACATTGAGCCACTTGCTGTTGTTGACCCAGCGATCGTCTTCTTCGTCGGCTTCATTCGTGAGCGAATACTGCACGCCGAGCTTGGCATCCGCAAACGTCGGAGACACGTAGTAGATCGTGTTGCTGTGCACGTTCCAGACGTTGACCTGAGAGGCCTGGATACCGGCGTCGACGTAACCGGTTTCAAACGGTTCGAAGTCCCAATACCAGGACAGAGAGCTCATGCCGGACGAAAAGCCGCCGACACGACCGAAACCGAGCGTACCCCAGTCTCCCGAGAGATAAATCTGCGATTCACGGTTGAAGATCTTGCCGTCCTCCCCCTGCGCACCGGTGTCGCTGTTGAAACCGGCTTCCAAAACAAAACCGAGCGTCAAATTGTCGCCCAGATCTTCGGTGCCCTTAAACCCGAAACGAGGACCGGCGTAGTTGCCGCTCGTCATGGCAAACGAATCGTCGCCGCCTTCGGTGTGCTGATACGTAAAGCCCGTATCCACAACACCATAAAGCGTCACTTCCGTTGCCATTGCTGCACCGGAAAGCGCGCCCAAAACCGCAACTGCGGTGAGTGTCTTTTTCATGAAGTTTTGATCCGTGGAGTTGTTCTTCGCCTGCGAGCCCCGTCCCAAAACGAAGCCCGCAAGGAAGATCAGGAGAAACAAAGGATGTGAATTATGACCGAATTACTTCAGCGTAGCCGGATCGAGCGTGCGCAGGAACTTGATGTCGTTTGTGTAGATGCGATCCTTCGTCACGAACGAAACGGTCTTACGGTAGGCGTTGAGGAACTTCGTCGTACCTTCGCCCACCTTCTTGCCGTCCTGCATGCGCATGTTCATGGCCTGCGTGGTGTGCAACACTTCATAGCCATAGAGCTCGTAGGCGATATCAGCCATCTTGCTCAGACGGTCAGCTGCCACGTTGACGTTGCTAAACGTCTCTTCGAAGCCGATGGAAGTCGGAACGCCGCAGCCCATCACGTTGTTGGTAAGAGCCATGGCTTCGGCGTAGAGGCCGGACATGGACTGAGCAATGTTGGCAAAGCCGTCGCCGCCCTTGTTTTCCTTGGCAACGAGGTACGTGGGCAGGTTGGACGCCTTTTGCTTCACTTCTATCAGTCCGTAGAACGCAAACTGTCAACAGCTATAAACGCATTTTTCAGGAAACGAACATAACGCATGAAACGAGATCCCTCGCGTGCGTTACAACTCCCACGGATTTGTTATGCGTCTTGCAACAAGAGTAGAGTTGCGCCCCGCGTGAGTGTTGATTACCACTCACCTGGCCGACCATCAGTGCAATAGGACCTCGCGCAACAGAATCATCTGCTCTTCTCGCCATGCCATCTTCTGCCATCAAAGCAATTTTCACAAAAACTTTTGTCGCCATCTCGCTCATCAACATGCTCGGTTTGGCGGGCTACTACGCCATTTTTGTTGTCAGCACACAGTTTTTGTCGGAAGTCTTTCACGCATCAACCGCTGTCGCGGGTCTCGCAACGGGCATCATCGTGATCGGCTGCCTGGTCGGACGCTTTTTTACGGGCAGCATCGTCCACTCGGCCGGATATCGGCGTGTGCTTTTCTGCGGTGTCGTGCTGTACCTATTGACAAACGCAGCCTACTTTTTTGCCGACACGCTTGCGTTGATTTTCCTGGTGCGTTTCGTCTCCGGCGTAGCCGTCGGCATCGTAGGCACAGTCACCGGCACGATCGTGGCGGTTGTTGTTCCGTCCCAGTTTCATGGCCGAGGAATTGCGTATTTCTCCATGAGCACGGCTTTGGCACTGTGCTTCGGTCCGTTCATCGGCATCGCTCTTGTTGACTCGCTCGGCTACGAAGGTATCTTCGCAATCGGTACCGCCATGGCGTGCGTCAATTTGCTGCTCGTTCCGTTCGTCAAGGTTACAGCCCAACGCAAGCTTGACCATCACAAACTCACGCTTGCCGACTTTATCGAACCCAAGCTCATTCCGTTCAGTCTTTTTGTCTGTGTCGTGTGTTTGGCCTGGGGCAACATTCAGGCGTTTATGGCAGCCTATGCGCGAGCCTTTGATGTCGTTGCGGCCGCCTCTTCGTTTTTCCTGGTCTACGCCATCGCTATACTTCTTTCCCGCCCGTTTTCCGGAAAAATCTACGATGCTCACGGAGCACCGATCATCCTCTACCCTTCCCTTATTCTGCTGACGGCCAGTTTGGCGCTTCTGTGGGGAGTTCATGAAGGCTGGTCCGTTTTGTTGGCCGGAGCTCTGGCCGGGCTCGGCTTCGGAAATTTCCAATCGGTCGCTCAAGTCTCCGCCATCAGTATGGTGACGCGCGAGCGTTACGCGCAAGCCACCAGCACCTTCTACATTTTCTTCGATTTGGGACTGGGTCTTGCGCCGTATTTGGCCGGCCATGCCGCACCTTTTGTAGGTTACGACGGCATCTACGGCCTCAACGCCGTTGTTGTTGCGCTGTGTATCGTGTGGTATGGAGTGCTGCACGCCACAGGGAAACTCTCAAAGCGCCCGTCTCTGGGACAAGCCGTGGACCTGTCCAAAACGGATCAGTAGGCTCGGATTGTCCGGTCACCGCATGACGGCGTCAAAAAGCTGCCACTCGAGCCAGCAACCGGCTGCAAAGACGTCTGTCATGCGCGCGCGCAAAGCGTCTGAGCCGTTTTGGGCCAGTTTATCCGCAATTGACACCGCCTTTCGTGCAGAAACATCGGACGCCTGCGACCCCATACCTTCAACCCAATCTCGGAACGGATTGTCCTGAAGCTTGGCTGTGGGACGCAATGCCTTTCCGAATTCGTTCCAAATCCAGAAACACGGCAACAGAGCCGCCATTGCAACTCCGAGATCGGCAGACCGTACGGCTCGCGCTTCGAAATCCTGATAGGCCAGCAATTCCGGCAAAGGAACAATTTCAGACGGATTGACCGATTGACCCGTAAATGACTTCACATAGTCGACGGTCCAGACTCGCATATCGCGTGTTTCCTGCGCCCATTGTTTGAGCTCCCGAGCCTCCTGTTCAAAGCCTTGAATTTGAGACAAGCGAGCTGCGAGCAAATCCAGACAAGATGCGTAGGTGTCCAGATAACTGATGTTCTGGCAGAGATAAGCCGCAAACGTTCTTTTGGATAAGGTACCGTCAAATACTCCACGCAAGAAGGCATGCCGCTTGACAGCTTGCAGACTTGAACCTGCCGCTGCAAAAGCTTTCCGGCTCCAAGCCTCCTTGGGCTCTGCGGCAAAGGAGCCTCCGATGGGAAGAAGATACGCTGCACAAAAGGCTTTCAGATAATCGCGTCGAGACAACATCAGTGAAAATTTTCCTCAGTCATAAAAGCAGATCGAGTGCGATTATTAACCATTTTTCAGAATCTGCAATCGGTGCCTTTCAGTTTTTGCTTGCGAATGGGTGTTTTCATGAGTGAGATCGGTTGAACTCTCTGCTTAGCTCGAATCCGAAAAGTGAATTTTTACGTTTATAGAGACCTTGTTTTACGCACATGGAAACAGCGGCTTTTGCACGCATTGAAACGCATGTTTACGGCGCCGTGCCTGCAAAAGTCGAGCACAACGGAGCTGACTAAGATTTAGTGGGAAAAGAGGAAGACTTATCCACAACCGAAGGCCGCTCAGCCTACATACTGGGCCGTAGGCCGAGGCTGTGGATAAGTCGTGCCCGTCTGAGTGAATTTGAGAATTGTCTAGCTACTCAGAAGTGGAATATGAGTATCAAATCAGTCTTTGTACCTCCGTGTCATTTTTGGGAAGTCCGCCGTACTCTGGGCGGCTGCGCATCGAATTACCTTGCAACAACAGACGGTGGCTGTTGAGAACCAATCGATCCAAAATCGAACGAACGGTATTTCTCGAGATCCCCGTTGATTTAGCTATCGCTTTGGATCCCATGCCCCGTTCTGAGAGCACCCGAATTCTGTTGATTGCTTCTGTTGGAAGCATGTCGGGTCTCCTTTTGAAAAGGAAACCCTCATTATGTGTTTGGTCTCTTGATATCCCCATTTTTTTGACTCCCGAGGGAGGGGCAAATTAAAGTTCATTTTTGGGGGTACTTTAAGAGTTCGCTCAACAGTATCGGATGGACAAGGTCTTTGACGAGCAAAGAGCCTTAATTTGGAAGAAGGCCTCGGAAATCATTTCTTTGTTGAAAGCAGCTCGCAGAGTGCCTTCCGATCTATGGGATGCTTATCGCCGATTTATCAAGGAAAGAGTCGACGAACAAGGACGAAAACTCTGGGCATTGGACACGACAAAGATGGATCAAACGGCCGAGCGTGCTTCGCACTTTGTGTTGCGGTCGAATTGCATCAATGATCCGTTTGAAGCTCTGAGGATTTATCGAGCCAGAGGGTTGGTTGAGCAGGATTTCAATCAGCTTAAAAATTGGGTGGATGGAGATCGACTGCGTGTCGGAGCTAGATCTTTGCAGGGCAAGGTATTTGTGACTGCGCTGGCTACCGGACTGCGCATGATCATGATGTCTACGGCTAAGCGAGTGCAAAGCGGCAATTCGCAGCTCAAGATTCCGAACAACTCCATCGATTCGTTGATCAAAAATCTGGAACTTGTCCGTGCGGATAAAAGGAAAAACGCCAACGCTTGGGTGAGAAATACTATTCCCGCCAAGCGTCGGCGTTTGTTTGAACTCCTGGAACTCCGCGATCCCCCTCGCGTCTTCCGTGTAGGGAGCATGTAAAGCGGAGTTCAGGTCATTTCCCCGCTTTCTTCGTTTTCTTCACTTTCTCTACTTGCTCAGCTGCCACGCGACCGAAAGCCGCTGCCTTTGAAAAAGCCGTCCCAGTCATGTAAGCCGCGCCGTGGAATCCGCCGCAGATTTCTCCTGCCGCATACAGTCCAGAAATTGGTTCCCCATAAACATCAATCACTCTGGCCTTCGTGTCAACTTTCAAGCCGCAATACGTCGCAATCATGGTCGCAGTCGCCGGCATTACCACGAACGGACCTTCAGTTAACGGTACTGGCTTGCCCACACCCCCGGAAAGAGTTTTGCGCCCCAGAGGATCCTTTCCAACGGGTGCTGTTTCGTTATACGCCCTAATTGTCTCGGCAAGTTGCTTGGGCGGGATTCCAGCCTTTTCAGCCGCTTCCTCGATTGTCTTCCCGACAAACCCCATGGGCGACGTCCCCTTGGTCTCAACATCCTTCCAGATGGGAATCTCACGACGGTCTGCCTTCATACCTGCCTGACGAACCTTGTTGTCAAAAACCGTAAACGTCTTGGCTTCCGGCTGTGTCAAAGCCTTGTCCCCAATAAGCTTGTAGGAAATCGATTCATTCACAAATCGCTTTCCTTCTTTGTTCACAATAATGCCGCCGTTGTAGTAAATGTAGCTTTTCTCGCTCGCTGAGCCCTGAGGTTTGAAACCATAGGTAGCCTTGATGTAGTTGGTATCGAGAACATCTGCCCCCAAAGATAACCCCATCTTCAGACCATCACCGGTATTGCCAAGACCGGCAACCGCCCATGCGCTCTTCATAGCCGGCACATATTTGCCCAGAAGCTCCGGATTTCGAGCAAAACCACCGGAAGCCAACAAAACTCCATAACGTGCCTGAATATTCTTGGTCTTTCCTCGAGCCTTTACACGCACGCCTGACACACATTTTTCTCAGAATCCCACAGCAAGCGTTCTGCCGTTGTTCTGAGTTCTATCTTTGCTCCATGCTTTACTGCATAACTTCTGTAAAACTCAACAACCTCCGAAGGACGGAATGCATGTACGCGCGGAACACTCATACCACCGGCTGCGTGCACATCAAGAGCCTTTACACCGTTTCTCAACAACCATTCGTACTCACGATTGGTCTCTCTGACATAAGCCCTCACAAGCTCGGGGTCATTCATATGCCCACCGGTCTTGAGCATATCCTCAACAAAAATTTCTTCGCTGTCTTTCACCCCTGCGTCTTTTTGCATCTGTGTTCCACTAGCAGCCCAACTACCACCACAAATTGCAGAAGACCCGCCCACAGTCGGCATCTTTTCCAGTACCACAACGCTTAGACCTGCTTGGGCTGCATAACCGGCCGCACTTAATCCTGCGTTTCCAGCTCCAATCACAACAAAGTCATATGCTTCATCGTATTTAATCGGTGCCTTCACAGGCACAGCAACAGCCTCATGTGACAAGCCTGCTGCCATAGCGCTAAACAATCCGGCTTTAAGGAAATTGCGTCGATTGGTCATATTTCCCTCCTTTTGGATATCCCTCTGTGCTAGCTGACCACATTGACCTTTTATCCCACCTGTGTCTATTGGGACGGTCTTCTCACGCAATCAATTTAGATCTGAAGTTGCGCGCGCATGTTGTACAACATCAATGTTTCCTTTCTATCATTTCACCTTGACTCAAAACTTACCTATCAGACGAACATTCCAACACTCAACCTATATTTCATTTTTTAGAATAAAACTTCTAACGCTATGCCTAATACTCTTCAAAGTTCGACTTTCAAGTCGAAATAAATAATCTTACGCTCCACCATCCGCTAAAACTGCTATGAAATTCAATATTTCTCCAAATATCAAAGACTATATCAAAGCCAGCAAAGAAATTATTCTTGCCACTCTCGTTTTCGTATTATGCATCGTTGCAATTCTTGACATTTTAGGCATCCCTTTAAAAGGAACAGACTTTCTTCTCACTCCAATCGAACAGAAACTTAACTTCCTAGATATTTTCACTTGTTTTGTTGCAATAATTGCACTGATAATTGCGCTTGCTGCCTTTATGAAGACAAACCTTCAGTCGAGACCCAAATGTTACATACGAGACGTAAGAAACGATCTATCAGAAAATAGATTTCTCGTGTGTCTTGACATCGTTCCAGGTGAAAATGAAACAAAGATTTGCAGCATACACGTTAAAAATTGCATGATTTCGACAGACCGAGTTAATTTTAAAGAAAGATTACACTTAAATCATCTGTACATATCACAAAGAATAGACGGAAAAAATTGTACCCATGTCCAGTTTTATTTAAGCGTTCCTGAGGAATACAACAACAAAATTTTAGATTGTTATATCTACGGATCCGTTATGACATTCAACATCTTTTTCCCGCTATCTTGCAAAATCGTCCCGCCAAAGTTGAAGAACATTGACAAAATTTTCATTTCCAATTAGAAAGATCCAAAACTCTTCTTTAATTTTTTGGACAAAGAGAACAAATCTTTCTTTGATCGTCGAAATATAAAATTTCGCCGCCATCTTTGCTTAAAAGTACACAAAGATAGCGGCGAGAATTTCGAAACTCAGTTAAGAGTCCCGCTCGGTTAAAAGAGACTCACTTATCGTTAGGCTTTGCCTTTAGATGCCTGTTCAACCGTATTGGCAGCGACATAACCAAACACCAAACCTTTGATGAAGGCTGTCGCTGACATGTACGTCTTTCCGTGGAAGCCACCGGTTACTTCGCCGGCCGCATAAAGTCCCGGGATCTTGTTGCCGAAGACATCAATGACCTCCGTTTTTTCGTTGATCTTGACGCCGCAATAGGTAGCTAACAGCACAGCGGTACCCGGGAACACATAGAACGGCGGCTTGTTAATCGGACGCAACTTACCCATTTCACCGGCCTGATGCTTACGACCGAATACGCGATCTTCACCGTATTTCTCAATATCGCTGTTATAAGCCTTGACCGTCGCCTCAACGACCTTCGGATCCAACCCTGCCTTCGCCGCAGCTTCTCCGATTGTCTGGCCCTTAAAGACGAGTCCACGTTCTTCGGACTGCAACACGCTACCGTTGTTACGTGCTGCCTTCAGGGACTCCTGACGAACTGGTTCATCGTAAACGATGTACCCGATACCGCCTTCCTGTTCGAGAACGTAATCACCGACATCCTTCTTGGGAATGGACTCATTGACAAAACGTTTGCCGGCTTTGTTGACCACGATGCCGCCCAGCCAGAACGGATAAGCGGAGTCACTGATTGACTGCGGTTTGGTATTGAACGCAAAGGTTGCCTTGATGTAGGGCATGTCGGCAACATCCGCCCCGTAGGCTTGAGCCATCTTCAATCCGTCGCCGTCGCTTCCCATTCCGCAAATAGCCAACGTATTGGCCATACGGGGAACATATTGCGCAAGCATCTTCTTGTTGCGAGCAAAGCCTCCGGACGTCAGAATAACGCCTTTCTTTGCTTCAATGGCCATTTCTTTTTCTTCCGACTTCGCATACACACCCACGATCGCGTGTTTCTTACTGTCATAAGCCAGACGAACGGCAGGCGTCGAAGTCATGATCTTGACACCTTTTGACTCGGCCAATTTCTGGAGTCCCGACAAAACGGATCCCGGATTGATCTGGTGGTTACGAGGAACCGAGACATTGCCTGTTAAATGTTCTTTGTTGAGCTTGCCACCGTGAGCCATGAACCAGTTGTAAACCTCAAGCACATGATCCGTAAATGTCCGAACCACTTTAGGATCATTGAGGTTGCCGCCCACCTTCATGATGTCTCGATAGAGCTGTTCCTTGGAGTCCTTAATACCCAATTTCTTCTGGTGCTCCGTGCAAGCTACCGTGGATCCGCCGCCGCAAATCGCCGATGAACCGCCCACAAAGGCCAACTTTTCAAGCAGAAGCACCTTGAGCCCCTTTTCGGCTGCGTGAGCTGCAGCGGCCAAACCTGCACCGCCAGCACCCACCACGATCACATCGTAGGATGCATCCCATTTATCCGGCCGATCTGTCGGCATAGCAGATGCTTTACTCAAAACACCCATGGTTAGGCCGCCTGCGACAGCCGATTTCAACAAGTCTCGACGAGATTTTTGCATTTTTCCCTCCTCCGGTTTTTCTGATTTATACATTCCACAAAAGTGTTTGAAATGTCTATATTCGTCAGTTTATTGTCGGATTTGTGCATAAAACGCAAAACTGTCATGCAATAAAATCCCCTTATTCCGCGCTAATTTAGCTGGTAAAAAAAACAGAAGATTGACTGTCTCTAATGTCGCTCTCCCACACAAATCTCACCAATAATTTGGCGCTGTGGCGTTTGTTTATTGAGGTTTGCCATAAAGGCTCCATCAGTGCAGTTGCCAAAGATCATCAGGTTGATCCTTCGACCATCAGCCGCAAGCTTTCTGCGCTTGAATCCTCGCTTGGCGTGAGGTTTTTATCCCGCAGCACTCGTTCTTTGTCATTAACCACCGCCGGCGTTGATGCCCTGATGCAAGCGCAGTCCATGTTGGATGTTTACGACGATTTTCTGCAGAAGATCAAGCCCGACACCGCCCACCTCAAGGGACTTGTTCGCATTGCAGCTCCGCCGACCATCATCGATGAACTCCTCTGGAAGTGGCTTGCCGAATTTCAAAGACTGCACCCAGACGTGCATATCAACATGCTTGCAAACTCGGAAGCCCAGGAACCCAATCGCGACAGCGTTGACATCGCTCTGGTGACCGGTTCCTTTATTCCATCAGGCAGTGAACACATCGGCACGTTTTCCCGCGGCATGACGGCCAGTCCCGCCTACATCGAAAAATACGGCATGCCTAAGCACCCGTCAGAACTCATCAATCATCGTGCACTTCGCTACAGCGGCGGCATGGCCGAAAAGCGGCTATTTGTGCGCAGAGGACACGTGTTGGAACCGCTGACGTTCAATGCAACCGTTTTTTCAAGCTCCGTTTATGCCATCAATCAAATGGCAATTGCCGGAATGGGCATTGCGTTGACGACTCCCGACTACCTGTGTCGCCGAGATATTGAAGCCGGACGGCTTGTCAGAGTTTTGCCGGATTGGCCAATCCCGGACCATTTGGTCCACGCTGTCGTGGCTCGGGATCGTTACCGATCTCATTGCGTGATGGAAATTCTCAAATGCATCAAACACGGATGGCGTAGCCATCCTGATCTGAAAAGTTAAGCCTCATGCGTCAAACACTGTTGGCCTACTTCGGTCTGGCCGTTCTGATATTTTGTTTCGCTGGTATTGGAGCCTGGTTCGTGCCGGAGGGTTCCTCCTTTTTTCTGGATTTCCAATCACTCATTGGTTCTTTCGGTTGTTTGCAGTTCCCCAACGGCACAGAAGTCTGCGACGTGACACTCAAACACGGTACCGGGGCCAAAGCTGGCTTCATTTACTGCCTCGGTCTGATCCCTTCAATCATGATTACCTGCGGCATTTTGAACGTATTGCAATTTTGGAATACCGATAAAGCTGCTCAACGCCTCTTTTCCGCTCCTGTTCGCTTCCTGACAGGCTTGCCGGGAATCACCACCGTAGCCATGTTTATTTCACTGCAATCCAGTGATGCCGGAGCAATGGCAACCAAGGAACTTCATAACTCCGGCGCCATTACGGACAACGAGCGCGATATTCTTGCCATGTGGCAATTCTCCTCAAGCGGAACGCTCATCAATATCTACTCCAACGGCTTAGCACTGCTGCCAATCATTGTGACGCCCATCGGAAATATCCTGTTGATCATCATTGCCGCCAAATTTTTAGGTGCAAACCTTATGCGGCTAACGCTTCGACTCTCCCTCCAATCCGAGGTAACCCGATGAGCGAAACACCTCAATCTGCCTCTCAGGCTTTTTTCTCAGGTTGCAAAAGCGGCTTGAATTTAGCTCTTTACGGGATACTGCCGCGCGTCATGGTGGCTTTTATCTTCATTTCCGTTTTAGAAGCCTGTGGAGCCATGAGCCTTATCGGCGACATCTTTACTCCCCTTATGCACGTGTGGTCCCTTCCCGGAGAGGCCGCTGTCGTGTTGGCTACCGCAATCCTTTCGAATGCCGCAGCTGTAGGTACCATCGTTTCCCTTTTTGCTTCCGGCACCCTCTCGGCTGCCGATGCCACGATTCTGATGCCCGGGCTATATCTCATGGGGGCTCTGTTTCAATTTGCCGCCAGAGTTTTGGGAACCGCCGGTGTCTCGCGCAAAATTTGGCCTGTCATGTTCGCGATTTGTCTCGTAAACAGTGCTGTTGCGATGTGGATAACCGCGTGGCTCATAAGGTAACAAAATGGCGACAAGAACTGTCAATTCCCAGTTCCTGTCGCCGTTGCCTCCGCAAAAGCCTGGACAGATACCGTTTTACTTAATGCCATAATCGGCGCTGGACACCAACTTCTGTATCGTGTTGTTCAGCTTCACGCTCATATGTATTGACCAGCTTCATCAACACCGTTGACGACACAAAGAGATGAGTAAATTGCAAAGCGTCAGCCCATGTGCGGCACTTGTTAGCAAGCTCACGTTCCTGGCCACCACCTTCTCTGCGCCAATGGACTCCACGAGCATTGTATAACCCCCTATATGCACCAATGCTGATGTCCTCTGATCGCAAAGCATCCATCACATCACGAACGGCCTCGCCCGCCCAATTGATCTTCAAGCTCTCGGTAAGAACGGTTCTGGGTAACGCAGGCAAGAATTTGCCTGATTTGGTGAGATGAAAGTTTTTTCATCAAATCCTCCATGTAGGTGTTACAGGAAAACTTGATGATGGGGATCCATCCTGCCCTGAAGTGTTTCAATAAGCGTAAATGCCGATTTTTGACCCCCTGTTTCTATGTGTGCAAAAGGCCTGTTTCAATCAGCGTAAAACGTGGTTTTTATGCGCGCAAAATCCCACCGAGAAGGATTAACCTTAGAGATAAGGTGCGTTGCACCCCAGAGACCGCTGCCGACAAAACAATCGAACACGACCCCGATTATTTGGTCTCCCCAAAAGCAGCTCGCTCACAGGAGAAAAAAAATGACATTTCAGTACCCAGCCGTATCGCGGCGCAACTTGATGAAATCGGTTGCAGCCGCCGGTCTACTGGCTAATTTTTCAATCACACCGCTCAGTCAAGCCGTTGCAGCGGCCATGGATGATATGGAAACCGTTCGCTGGACTTCGTGCGTTGTCAATTGCGGCAGCCGCTGCCCGTTGAAAGCCATCGTCAAAAACGGTCAGGTGGTCCGCATTGAACCGGAAAACACCGGCGCAGACTCCACCAAGATGCCTCTGGCTGTCCCGCATGTCCGCGCCTGTCTGCGCGGCCGCTCCATGCGTCAGCGCTTGTACTCTCCCGAACGCCTCAAGTACCCGATGAAGCGCGTGGGCAAGCGCGGCGAAAACAAGTTCGAGCGCATCTCCTGGGACGAAGCACTTGACATCGTTGCCAAGCAGCTCAAATACACCATCGAGAAATACGGCAACGAAGCCATCTACCTGCAGTACGGCTCCGGTTCCTATCAGCTCGTTTCCACGCGCCGCACGGCCGATCGTCTGCTCAATATGTTGGGCGGTTCTCTGGGCTGCTACGGCACCTACTCTTCGGCTCAGATCAACGGCGCCTTCCCCTACACCTACGGGCTCGGCGCCGGCGGCTCTCAGATGACCGAAGTCGGCAACGCCAAGCTCTACGTGTCCTTCGGCAACAACACGATGGTCACGCGCCAGTCGGGCGGCGGCCAAGCCTGGGAGCTCGATTGCGCTCGTCAGGGCAAGGATCGTCCGCGCATGATTATTGTCGATCCGATCTATACGGACACGTGTCTGGGCAAGGAAGACGAATGGGTGCCGATCCGTCCGGGTACCGATGCGGCTTTCGTTGAAGGCATGGCCTACGTCATGATCAAGGAAAACCTGGTCGATCAGGCCTTCCTCGACAAATACTGCGTGGGCTACGACGAAAAGACGCTACCCAAGGGCGCCCCCGCCAAGAGCGACTACAAGAGCTACATTCTGGGCGAAGGCGAAGACAAGACGCCAAAGACTCCGGAATACGCCTCCCGCATCACCGGCATTCCGACGGAAACCATCATCCGGTTGGCCCGTGAAATGGCAAAGACCAAGCCTGTTTTCTTTGCTCAAGGCTATGGCCCGCAACGTCAGGCCAACGGTGAACAGACCTGCCGCGCCATTGCCATGCTGCCGATTCTGACCGGCAACATCGGTCTGCCCGGTACGAGCCACGGCGGCCGCGAGGGCGACATCGGCCTGGGCGACGTGGGCCTGCCTTCCGGAAAGAATCCGGTTAAGACGCTCATTTCGTTCTTTACTTGGAGCGACGCGATCGATCACGGCGAAAAGATGACCGCCACGGCCGACGGCGTGCGCGGCAAGGATAAGCTCGACGTGGGCATCAAGTTCCTGTGGACGCAGTGCTCCAACGTGAACATGAACCAGCATTCGGATCACAACGGCACGGCCAAGATTCTGGCTGACGAAAAGAAGTGCGAGTTCATCCTCGTCGTCGACAACCAGATGACCTCCACCGCCCGCTGGGCTGACCTCATCCTGCCCGACGTGATGCAGCAGGAACTCAACGACATCGCCGCCGACGGCTACGCCACGGGCACGAGCAACTTCATGGTCGCTCTGCAGAAATGCGTTGAGCCGCAGTGGGAACAGCGCAGCGGCTACTGGATCTGCTCTCAGATCGCCAAGCGCTTCGGCATTGAAGACAAGTACACCGAAGGTCGCACGCAGGAAGAATGGGTGCGCTGGTGCTATGAAGAAACTCGGAAGAAACATCCGGACGTCATGCCCGACTTCGACACCTTCTGGAAGCAAGGCATCGTCAAGGTGCCGGGTCTGGGCAAGGGTAAAACCGTTGTCATGAAGGCCTTCCGCGACGATCCGGTGAAGAACCCCCTGAAGACACCCTCGGGCAAGATCGAAATCTATTCCGAACGTCTGGCCAAGCTTGCCAAGGACTGGACTTTGCCTAAGGGCGACGTCATTTCGGCTCTGCCCAAGTTCTGCCGCACGTGGGAAATGCCGGGCGATCCGCTGCAAAAGAAGTATCCGCTGCAGTGCTTCGGCTATCACGGACACGGCCGCACCCACTCCACGTATCACAACGTGCCGTGGCTGCGTGAAGTGCAGCCCGACGAACTCCTGATGAATCCGATCGACGCCAGAGGTCGTGCGCTCAAGACCGGCGACATGGTGGAAGTCTTCAACGACCGCGGCCGCGTGCAGCTGCCGGTACACGTCACGCCTCGCATTTTCCCGGGCGTGGTGGCGTTCCCGCAGGGCGGTTGGTACACGCCCGACGCCAAGGGCGTAGACAAAGGGCCTTCCATCAACACGCTTACATCTCTCAAGAAGAGTCCGTTGGCCAAGGCCAACCCGCAGCACACCAATCTCGTCGAAGTCCGCAAGATCTAAAGGAGGCACATCATGGCAAAACAATACGGCTTTCTGATTGACGCCTCCCGCTGCACCGGCTGCAGAACGTGCGAGGTCGCCTGCAAAGATAAGAACAATCTTCCGGTCGGTCGCAACTTCCGACATGTCCTTTGCTTTGAGGGAGGCGGCTGGAGACAGGACCGCGCCACCGGCGCCTGGCGCACGGATACGTTTGCGTATTACGTCTCGGTGAGCTGCAATCACTGCGAAGATCCCGCCTGCGTCAAGGTCTGCCCCACCAAGGCTCACTTCAAGCGCAAGGAAGACGGTCTGGTTCTGATTGATCGCGACAAGTGCATCGGCTGCGGAATGTGCGCCAAGGCTTGCCCGTACGGCGCGCCGCAGCTCGATACGGTCGCAAAGAAGATGACCAAGTGCGACGCCTGTCAGGATCGTCTCGCCAAGGGTCTCAACCCCGTCTGCGTGGACTCCTGCCCGCAGCGCGCCATCGAGTTCGGTGAAATGAGCGAGCTTTTAAAGAAGCACTCGGATCGCAAGCACATTGCACCGCTGCCCGATCCGTCCGTCACCAAGCCCAACCTGTTGGTGAAGGCGCCTCGCAACGCCAAGCCCGTGGGCGACAAAAACGGCACGGTTTTCGGAGCAGATCGTTAAGAGCTCCAGCTGACCTCTAAGGGAAACAACAGGACGCGGATTTCGGTTCTCGTCCTGTTTTTTGTTTGCGCACAACCTAAAACCACACAAGGTTGCTGTGAGATCGCCTTCTCAGGGCGTACCCGGACACAATCCGAGTCCGTGTATCAAAAGACACCGAGCCAACCGCACACCTGATGACGCTTATTCGTTGCGAGCACATCAAAGGTGTCTGCGTGTGCTCAGTTGGGCAGAGGGGCGACATTCCGGCCGGTGTCTTTTTGTCTGTCCCGCTACCCATCCTCTGACCTACTTTCCACATCTCCCGGTTCCTGCAAAACCGACGAAACTGCAAATTTTCCAAATAATCATCCAAACTGCGGAGCATTCGAATATACCCATGTCATTCTGTTACACAAAATCAAATATTCTTAAAAACATCAGAGACTTAACTACAAAAAATCCAACACTATCTCCTTCAAAACTTTGCCTTCCGGAGTAGCTGAATAGAATTAGTATCACCAAATCAAAACCACTGCCCCATCGGCTATTTAAAAGCATCACCACTCCGACACTTTCTCAATTGTCCGCAACGGACATATTGGTCACAGATCAATTTGACTTCAATATAAGACGCATAGCAAGCAAAATTTCCTTTAGTTTGTTATCGAATTGAGTAAAACCGTCTTTATTCGCTTGACGCTCAAAACCAAGTCATGCAAACTCGCGACTTTCGCAACCCACAAACGGAGTAACAAATGCCCCGCTTTTACCTGACCGCCGTGGCCGCAGCTGTGATGGCCGCAACGGTTAACGCCGCCGAATTTCCCGCAATCCCGACTGATCAAACGGATTACAACGAAATCATCTATCGCGACGATGCGAACGATCCGACAAGCTATGAACAGTCTTCCTGGAATGGTATCGGCCTTGTCGCTTCTGGCGAACCGATGAGTGCCGGCTCCAAAGCACCCGCGTTCCTCAGCACGGCAAAGGGTGACATCGTCACTAACAACGGAAGCATCTGGGTGCTTGCCGACCGCATTCCTGGCAACAAACTCGGTCAGTACGCCTCCGGCATCCTCGCCAGCGGCGGTAAAAAAGGCGTAAATGCCGAAGGTGCCGTCATCTACGTCCACTCCGACAACAACGGCGAAGAGACCAACTACGAGGCAGCCAAAGGCATGGTTGCGGACGCAAGTACAGGCGACGCAACCACCATCATTAATAAAGGTACGATCTACGTCGAAGGCGGCACCGGCATGCTGGCCACCTCCAATGCCAAAGACCGCAAATCCGAGATCACCAACGAAGGTACGATTCATGTCGTCAACAGCGGCTTTGGTATGTCGCTCGGCGGTAAGGATGCCAGCGGCGTTGAGATGACCAACAAGGGCACTATCATCGCCAGCGGCAAGAACGCCTATGGCATCACGGCTTCCGACGCCACGGACGGTAAAGTGACCAATGAAGGCACCATCATTGCCACCGACGGCGCCATCGCCATTTCCTCGGGCCGCTGGAATAAGGATGTCGACTTCAGCCTGATTCTTAAGGGCAATTCGCATGTTGAAGGTGTCATTGAGCTCGGTAAGGGATCTGAGCTGACCGTAGAAAACCTGGCTCGCGCAGAAACCATCGTGTTGTCTTCCGGTACCCCGGAAAAGGTAAACGCTTTGGATGGCGCTCCATGCGAAGGCTGCAATGTGGGTAGCGTCACTGTGAAAAACAGCAACCTGACCATTCGCTCTTCCGATGAGTCCCAGACGCTCAAAATCGGACTCATTGAGACAGTGGAAAACGGTTCGATGACATTTGAATTCGATTCTGTCGGTTCCAAAGAGAAGCCTCTTCTTGATGTGGACACAGGTGGCCAAGATGATGCTGTCAAGTTCAACTACACCGGTACGGTCAGCGATAAACTGGCAAGCGGCTCGGTCAAGGCCGAAGAGCTCTTCAATGGCATCAGCCTGGACAACAACGCAACGCCTGAACGCATCACTACGTCCGACGGTTTGTGGGGCGGCGCTTCCGTTCACGAAAAGAAAGGTGACGAAATCACGAGCACCTACTCCGGCCCGAGCAGCCTGATTACCTCCACCACCGATCTCGCCTTGATGAACGGTCTGGTGTGGCGCTCCCAGCTCACCAACCTTTCCGATCGTATGGGCACGCTGCGCACCATGCCGCAGGCTGCCGGTGCTTGGGCACGCTACAACAACGGTCGTCTTGACGGCCGCGGCCTCGAATACGACTACAGCACGATCGAAGTGGGCTTTGACGCTCCCGTGAGCAGCAACTTCCTCGTCGGCGTGAGCTTTGACTACACGATCGGCGACACCGACCTCAATGCCGGTTCCGCCGACAACGACGTCTACACGCTGGGTCTTTACGGCACCTACTACGGTGACAACGGCGGCTTCGTTGATTTGATGGCCAAGATCGGCCGCATCGACAACGAATACAACGTTGCCAACTCGGCCGGATCTGAAAAGGGCGACTACATGATGACCGGCGCCATCGTCGGTGTTGAAGCCGGCCACCGCTTTGATCTCGCTCACAACATGTTCGTCGAACCGCAGGTTCAGCTCTCCTACAGCTGGCTGCGCGCCACGGACTATGCGACCAACATCCGCAGCGTTGATTTCGAAACAATCGAAAGCTTGGTCGCTCGCGTGGGCGTCATGGGCGGCATGAAGTTTGCCGAAAACCGCGGTGCAGCCTACCTGAAGGCCTCCTACAACCACGACTTCCTGGGTAACGTGGACGCAGCAATGTACGCTGTCGGCGACTCGATCAACTCCGCCAAGATCAGTGACGAGCTCGACGACAACTGGGCCGAAGTCTCTCTGGGCGTGTCCTACAGCGTGACCGATACGCTCAACACGTTCCTTGACGTCGGCACCGGTTTCGGTGGCGACATCGACCAGAAGTGGCGCATCAACTTCGGCGCCCGCTACGCATTCTGATCAGAGCTTTAAGTCCGCGGGTTGATTGATCGCCCGCAGTGAAGCATAACAGCCGCGTTCTCGATTCGTCGGGGGCGCGGCTTTTCGTTTGATCGGCTTTCCAGTTAATGAGAAACGTCGTCTTGATTCGCTCATTTCAACGGGCTACTCACCGACGTGCTTCCACTTTAACAACATCAGGCAAACAAAAAATTGCCGCTCTCGGCACTCCCGACAGTGGCGACTAGATCAGCAAACGACAGAAAAACCTCAGCGTTTTCTGAGTTCTTCCTTCACAGTCATGCGCACGGTGTTTTCAACGGCCTTCTGCAGGTCCGATCGAATGCGCGTGGCAGCGGTCTTAAGCGTCACGTCCACGATGATCTCAATCTGCGAATTGAGGCGTTCCAGCACCTTCGGAACGATACGGGCAACGAGCTCCTCTTCGGACAAACCGGCGGCAACCGGGCCGGAAGCTCCGGTTTGCTGCTGAGAACGGACCTGGGGCGTCACGGGCGCAGCTTCCTGCCGGCGGATGGGTTCGGGGTTCGGCATACGAGGCTCTTCGGGCTGCGGAGCCATCGGAGGCGTCACCTGCTCTTCGGACTGTCCCGGAATCGGTCCGTTCTTGAGCTCCTGCGCCGCGCGCTTGAGCTCCTCCCAGTCGTAGGGAACACGTTCTTTCAAAAGCGGAGAATGATAGGAATTCATTTGATTAACCTGCGCTGCGGTCGTAGGCGTTGAGCGTCACGCCGGCGGTTTTGTACAGCCGATAGCGGGCGCGGGAATTGAGAAGTTCCGTCTGATTGGTGGAGACGATGTCAACGACACGGTTAAACGGCGCCAGCGTATGCTGCCAGTCGGGCGGCACCGATTCGTCCAGAAGAATGATGACGTCGGACGGTTTCAACTGAGTGATGTCGCTTGCGAAAATCACGGGCGCATCGGCTTCAAAAGCCGAACCCGCCCAGGCGTGCGCGATGAAGGTCAAATCCTCAAAGCGCCACAGATCGTCGTAGGCGCGCCGCAACAGCACCTCGTTGCTGCTCCAGACGGCAACGGTAAGCCTCATCTTGCGCACCTTCTTGATCAGACGGCAGGCATAGATGGTGCGTTGCGCGACATTGAAGTGAAAATCGATTTGCTGCATGCGGGCGTCTCGAGCGGTGTCTCAACCTCTGTCTGTCGGAAAAACTTACTTGGCGGCGGCCTTGCGGACGGTCTTGGCGGCAGCCTTTTTCACCGTCGCTGCTGCCGTCTTCGTCTTTGCGGCTGCCTTAGCCTTCACGGTCTTTACCTTGTTTGCCTTGGGTGCCGGAGCACGGGAAAGCAACCACTCAAGAATGAGCGGCAAGGGACGCGCAGTGCCGCCGCTCTTGCCGCTTGCGGCCTGAGCGGTGCCTGCCACGTCAAGGTGGGCCCAGGGGCACTTCGGCGCGAATGCGGCAAGGAACGTAGCGGCCGTGCAGGCGCCGGCACCCGCCGTCCAGCTGATGTTGGCAAGGTCTGCAACAGAGCTCTCCAAGGCCTTCTTGTAGGTTCCGCCCATCGGCATCGGCCAGACCGGGTCGTGCGCGCTGTCGGCAGCGCAGGCCAGAGCGGCCGTGAGCGGTTCGTCCTCGCAGAAAAGACCGGAGACGTCGGTGCCGAGCGCCACGATGCAGGCACCGGTGAGCGTTGCCACGTCGATGCAGACCTCGGGTTCGAGTTCGGCGGCGCGGGCCAGGGCGTCAGCCAGAATCAGTCGGCCTTCGGCGTCGGTGTTGAGCACTTCAACCGTAAGACCGCTTAAGGTCGTGATGACGTCGGCCGGTTTCAGAGCGCTGCCCGAAGGCAGGTTTTCCACGGCGGGCACGAGAGCCACCACGTTTTCCTTGAGTTCCATTTCGGCGGCGGCCTTGACGGCGGCCATGACGACGGCGGCGCCCGACATGTCGAACTTCATCTGATCCATCGTGCGGCTCGGCTTGAGGGAAATGCCGCCCGCGTCAAACGTCACGCCCTTGCCGACGAGCACGACGGGAGCCTTGGAGGCATCCGCGCCCTGCCAGGCGAGTTCAATGAAGACAGGATCGGTTTGGCTGCCCTTGCTCACGCCGATCACGCCGCCCATGCCGGCCTCGTCGATGGCGTCCTTGTCGAGCACCTTGACGGTGAGCTTGCCCTTGGCGGACTTGCCTGCGGTCTTTTCGAATTCGCGCACCACGCTTTCTGCGGCTTCGGCCAGGAACTGCGGATCGCAGATGTTGGGCGGCAGGTCCTGAAGTTCCTTCGCCCAGATCATGGCGCCGGCGGACACGCAGCCCACCTGAAGGCTTGAGGCCACATCCGTTTCGGAAACCCAGAGAATCTTTTCAACGGCCTGCGGTCCCTTGCCCTTGGTCTTCAGCCCGCGGGACTTGTGCGAGGCAAAGAGAAGTTCTCGCACGGCACTGCGGGCGGCCCAGGCTTCGTCGCGTTCGGGCAGCGTCCATTCTGCGGAAGTCAAGGCAACGGATCCGCTCTTTGCAAAACGCGCCACCTTGCGGTGCACGTTGATGAAGGTCTTTTCGCTGAAGGCGTCCTTCATGCCCAGACCCACGACGATCACGCGCTTGAAGTCCAGTCCGGCAACGCCGTAGAAAACGGCGACTTCGGAGGGCTTGCCCTTGAAGTCGCCCGCTTCGATCTGAGCGGAAATCAAGCCGCCGGCCTTGTCAACGGCCACCGCCGAGGGCGTGAGTTCGGGCTTGCCGTTTTCGCCGCCGCACCAGACACCCACCACGAGGGTGTCGGCCTGCAATTCCGTAAGCTTGTTTTCAACTTCAATCTGCATGTCTCGTCTCTCCGAATTTATGGTCAAAGCCTTTTTTGCCAAAAAGAAGGCTTTCAAAAATGCTCAATTTTGACTCTTAATGGTAGGAAGCCTTCTTGGCTTCGTCCACGCGCAGCGGAGGGAAGCTGTCCCAACGTTCGCACCCCGGGCACTGCCAGGCGAAAGTGTGCGCCAAAAAGCCGCAATGCGTGCACTGATAACGCGCAAAGTGCTTGCTCTGCTTGGTGGTAACCTCCGCCAGAAGTTTTGCCTGTTCATCATCGGGATCGGCCTTGGCGCGCAAGTTGCACAGAACCGAGAAGGCCGACAGCGACGGACGGTTCTTGAGGGCTTCACCGGCAAATGCAGCCGCCGTAGGCGCATCGGCCCACACGGACATGCGAGCGACGGCGGCAGTCAGCACATCCACTGATCCAGACTGCGCAAACACGTCCTTGAGATACTTCATGGCGGCAGCCTTGTCGGTTTCGGCCATGACGTCGGCCTTCTTGGCGGCAATGAGGGGCGCATAGGCGGGCTTGGCCTTTTCAATTTGGCCCCAGGCGGCAAGCGCGTCCTGCGGCTTGCCCGCATCAAGCGCGAGATCGGCGGCCAAGGAAAGCGCACGCGGATTGTCGGGATTGGCCTTCAGAGCACTCGTCACGAATTCGGACGCGCGAGCCGCATCCTTGGTGCAGCGCGCGAGGTTGGCAAGTTCGCAGTAGTAATGACTGATTTCGACATGCAAATCCTTGCCGCTCTTTTGCAGGCGCTCGGCCGTCTCCACGGCCTTCTTCCATTCGCGCTCTGTGCAGTAGATGTGCATCAAAGCCTCAAGCGCCTCGACTTCGCGCCCCTTGAAGCCGGCAAGCTGTTCATAGGCCGATTCCGCGCGGTCGTACATGCCGGACTTCAGATAATCGAGCGCAAGCTCGGCCATCGCCAGAGCACGTTCCTTTTCGGGCAGCTCGGCGCGGTTGACGAGGAAGCTGTGCAGGCGAATGGCGCGATCAAACTGTCCGCGACGGCGAAAGAGGTTGCCGAGGGCATGGTGCAGCTCAATCGTCTCAGGATCCAGGCGCACGACCTCGATGAAAAGATCAATCGCCTTGTCGGCCTTCACGGGATCGTCGCTCAACAAAAGCGACAGCCCCTTGGCGTAGTGCTCGTCAATGCCTTCCGTCGCCTTCTTGTGCTGTTTGAAATCCACCCCGCGCAGCCACCAGCCGGCGGCAAAAAGAATCGGGACCGCAATCAGATACCAGAGTTCGAATTCCATTTACTTCACTAGTCAGTCAAAAATCAGTTCAATCCTGCGGCACGTTTTTCTTGGCAAAAAGGATGTCGTGCCAGCCGAGTTCCTTGGCAACGGGGTTGCGCAGCAGATAGGACGGATGATAGGTAACCACCGCGGGCACCTTACGGCCCGCAATTTGCACCTCATAAAGGTGACCTCGCATCTGCGAAATCGGCTTTGCCTCGCCCAAAAGCCGCCAGACCGCGTGCTTGCCCATCAGAATCAAAAGCTTGGGCTGCAGGAGGTCCAACTGTCGATCGAGGAAGGCCGCGCAAGCGGCCACTTCATCGGGCTTGGGGTCGCGGTTCCCGGGCGGACGGCACTTGAGAACGTTGCAGATGGCAACGTCCTTGCCGCGCTCGAGAGAACACGCCTTGAGAATTTCAGTTAAAAGCTTGCCGCTGTTGCCGACAAAAGGAATGCCCGAAAGGTCTTCTTCGCGGCCGGGCGCTTCACCCACCATCACGATGGGGCAGCCCGGTTCACCGTCGGCCACCACGGTGTTGGTGCGCTCAGCCGCCATCGGGCAGACACGACACCGATCGGCAATTCCCTTGATGTCTTCCCAGCGTGCGGTGCGAAGTTCGGCAACGAGCTGAGCGTCGGCCTGCACCTGAGAGGCAGCAGCGGACTGCGGCCGGGGCGGCGCAACGGGACGCAGTGCGGGGCGCGTCGCAATCGATGCAGCTGCGGCAGGCTTGAGACTTTGAACGATGGCCGCAGAAGTTGCGGGAATCGCAGTCGTTGCGGCGGGAGCCGATTGGATGCCGGCGGCGGCCTGCTGTCGACGCAGGCGCGTGGCCATCGGACCGCGGCGCACCATCGCGGGAGCGGCCGGTGCGGAACCTGCGGGGATCGTAGCCGAAGGCGAGACGGCCGAAGGCTTAACCTCTGCCGGCGCGGCAGAAGCTGCAGGCTTGGGTTCCGGCGCAAGCGGATCAATGCCGTCGCGCAGCACCCACTGCACGCCGACATTCATTGCCTGCCAAATTTGACTTTGTTCCCGCGTTAGCGCCATTGATGCGTTACTTTCTCAATCTTCTTAATCGTGGGGCACGGACCGGGAAAACTGCGCCGTCATCAGAATCGCATCCTCCCGCCCGTTTTCGGTCGGATAGTAGTTCTTGCGGCGTCCGGTTTCCTCAAATCCGAACGAAGTGTACATTTTACGCGCACGCGCGTTGCTCTCCCGAACTTCGAGAAACATACGCACGGCGCCGTTGCGGCGAGCCAGCGCAATGGCCTGCGCCAACAGCGCCTTGCCGTAGCCTCTTCCCTGCATGGCAGGCTGCACCGCAATTTCCAGAAGTTCCGACTCGTCGAGCACGTGCATCACGGCGGCAATGCCCGACGTCACCCCGTCTACGGTCAAAACCGTGAGCGTATTTCCCGAGGCGTGTGCGTCGGAAAAGTTTCTCAGCGTCCAGCCGAAGGGATCGGCTCGGTGCGTGAGGTCGGCCACCGCCTCGAGGTCTGCGGGCGTCATCGCGCGAAACGCAACCTCGCTCAAAGCTTTTCTCCTGCTCGGCGCTGTTCAATGGTGAGAGCCACGCGATTGCGCACGTAAAGCGGTGCGGCAAGATGCGGATCGGTCACCAGCCCCGCCTTCATCATCACGGCGGCCAATTCCACGATTTGCCTGGCGCTCACCTGTTCGGTTTCGATCGCAACGACGCCTTCCGGAACAAGGATTTCCTCGGCGTACGCAGCAAGAGCCGTGCCGATAACCGCCTGCACGTTGTCTTGCCTCAGGATCTGCACGACGTCTTCGGGTGTGACAAGTTCAGGGGCACGCACTTCATCGGGCATGCCGCCTTCGGGATCACGTTCAAAGCTTGCCGTATAGCACTCGCGCATGCGAGCATCGTTCACAACGCAGACCCGCTTGACTTCGGGGTGCGACTCAAACAGGGCATACGCGGCGGCGGCAAGATTGCCCACCTGCACCGTGGGCTTGCCGATCGCCCAGGCCAAGCCCTGCGCCACCCCGCAGGCCACGCGAAGCCCCGTAAACGCTCCGGGGCCCGCTCCGAACGCCACGGCGTCCATGTCGGCCACCTTGAGGTTTTTGCCGCAAAGCACTTCGTCGGCAAGCGAGATCAGGCTTTCGGTATGGCGATTTTTTTCCTTAAAAATGTTGCAGACGACTTCGCCGTCGGCCAGCAAGGCGGCGCTCGCGTAGTCGCCGCTCGTTTCAACAGCAAGAATTCGAGTCACGGCTTTTGTGTTGTGCTTGAGTTGTTTTCGATGGCTTCTTCCGAAGAGAAGTCCTGCTCGGCGTCGTTGAGCGCAAATAGCTGCGCCATCGGACGGTTCAAAGCTTCGGTTGTAGAAAATTCCTTCCACCAATCGGCCAAAATTCCGCCGGCGCCTTCTTTGCCGGCCAAGCGCTGCATCTTACTCGAAACGAGTGAATTGCCGCCGCTTACCGCAAAAAATTCGAACGCGCGCAAAAGGGTTGTCTTCTGACTGTCGGCCACGAGCACCCACTCCTGTGTGCGCCCGCCCGCCTCCGTCGTGACGGGAGCGACGTAACCGGCATCGGCCAGGCGCGAGAGAATGCGCTCGGCCGCTTCCGGATAGGTATCGGCCGCGTCGCACAATTCCTCGACGTCGAGAATCGGACGCTTGTGGCGCAGACGCAGATGCACGAGTTCGCGCAGCATGGCCAAGGCCGTCAAAAAATCATTGCCCGGACGATAGTAGTCAAGGAAGCGCCCCGCGGTGAGTTTCGGAATCGTCGCGGCAATCGCGGCGCCTGCAAAAAAGAGGTACCAGGCCACGTACACCCAGAGCACGAACACGGGGATCGCCACGAAGGCGCCGTAGATGTTGGTGAGCGTTCCGGCCGTCACCCACATGCCGAAAAGCTGCTTGACGACCAAGCCGCAGACGCTTACCACAGCGCCGCCCACGAGCGCGTGGCTGAAATGCACCCGACACGACGGCACGAACTTGTAGATCACGGCAAAGCCCAATGCCTGCAGGATCACCTGTCCGACGTTGTAGAGCGTCTTTGAAAGACCGGGATCAACCCCTTCCAAAGCCATCGCCGCGTAGTGGCCGGTCATGGTGAGGCTCACGGCCACCGCCAGAGGTCCGACGGTCATCAGGGCCCAATAGATGAGCACCCTTTGAAACCACGGACGCGGTGCCGTCACCTTGAAAATGCGGTTGAGCGTCACGAAAAGCTTGTCGATCAGAAGAAAAGCCGTTACGGCCAAGCCGAGCAAACCGAAGGTTGTGAGTCCCGCAGCGTGTGACGTGAACTGACTGATGTAGCCCAGCAGCTGTTCGCTGTACTGCTCGGGCAGCAGACTCATCACGATCAGGTCTTCGAGAGCCTGACGGGCATTGGCAAATCCGGGGAAAGCGGAGAAAGCCGCAAGCGACAGGGCAAGCACCGGCACGATGGCCGTCAAAGTGGCCAGAGCCATCGTGGAAGTGACTTCCGTGAGGTCGTTTTCGCTGGCGCGATCGGCAGCAAAGCGCAGCAGCGTGCGTATGCTCGAAATGAGCCCCTTTTTGCGCAGTTTTTCGCGCAGCGTCAACCGATGACGAAGCCCGAGACGCCGTGATGCGGTGTCCTTGGACGCCGGTCGCCCTTGAGTATTGGAGGAATCGTTCATGAATAAACAAATAGCCGACTATCCGCTAATTATCGCAGGCTGCCGGCAAAGAGACGAAAAGGAGCCAATGCACCAAGGCTGACAACTCAATCAATTGCTTCGACAGCCGCCTTTTCAAGCAAGGACAGAGCGCAGTAAAATAACACGCTTCATTTTGACACGAGACAAACTTTCCGAAGTCTCTTTTTGCAATTCGACATTCATGCGCGCCAGTCAATTTTTCATCAAGACGCTCAAGGAAGCTCCGGCCGACGCCGAAATTCCCAGCCAGATCTACTCGGCCCGTGCCGGCCTCATCAAAAAGCTTGCAGCAGGTGTGTTCACGTTCATGCCGATGGGCATGCGCGTCATGCGCAAGATTTCCGCCATTATCCGCGAGGAAATGGATCGCGCGGGCGCCATCGAACTTTCCATGCCGATCGTTCAGCCCGCCGAACTCTGGCAGGAATCCGGCCGCTGGGCCAAGTACGGCCCCGAACTTCTGCGCTTCAAGGACCGTCATCAGCGCGACTTCGTGATTCAGCCCACGAGCGAAGAAGTCATCACCGATCTGGCACGTCAGGAAATCACGAGCTGGCGTCAGCTTCCCGTCAACTTCTATCAAATTCGCACGAAGTTCCGCGACGAACGCCGTCCGCGCTTCGGCGTGATGCGCGCCCGCGAATTCATGATGAAGGACGCCTACAGCTTCGATCGCAACGCCGAAGAAGCCGGCAAGTCCTATGAAGTGATGTTCGACGCCTACATGCGCATCTTCACGCGTCTGGGCCTCGTGTTCCGCGCCGTTCGTGCCGACAGCGGCGCCATCGGCGGCTCACGCTCTCAGGAATTCCAAGTGATCGCCGACGTGGGCGAAGACGTGATCGCTTACTGCCCCGATTCCGACTACGCGGCCAACATTGAACTGGCCGAAGCCTTCTCGCTCATTGACGAACGCAAGGCTCCCGCTCAGGAACTCGTCAAGCACGCCACCCCGGGCAAGGAAAAGTGCGAAGACGTCGCGCCTTTCCTCGGCATTGCACTCACCGACTGCGTCAAGAGCATCGTTCTTGCGCACGACGAAGAAGATGAAAACGGCAATCCGTTGCCCGCCAAGATTGTGCTCGTGCTGCTGCGAGCCGATCACGAGCTCAACGAAGTCAAGGCCGGCAAACTGCCCGAAATGAAGGGCGCTCTGCGCTTTGCCACCGAAGAAGAAATCCGCACCCACTTTAACGGCGCCGATCCGGGTTCTCTGGGCCCCATCGGCATTTCCGAAGACGTCGTGGTGTACGCCGATCGTACCGTCGCCAACATGAGCGACTTCTGCTGCGGCGCCAACGAAACGGGCTTTCACTACACGGGCGCCAACTTCGGGCGCGACCTTCCCGAACCCAAGGTTGCCGACCTGCGCAACGTCGTCGAAGGCGACAAGAGCCCGGACGGCAAGGGGCAGATCCGTCTGCAGCGCGGCATCGAAGTCGGTCACGTGTTCTATCTCGGCACGAAGTACTCCGAAGCCATGAAGGCAACCTATCTTGATGAAAACGGCAAGCCTCAGGTTCTCGAAATGGGCTGCTACGGCATCGGCGTGTCCCGTGTTGCGGGCGCTGCCATCGAACAGTGCCACGATGATAAGGGCATCATCTGGCCGGATCAGATCGCTCCGTTTGAAGTCGTCATCTGCCCGATGAACTACGCCAAGAGCGAAGCCGTGCGCGAAGCCGCCGACAAGCTCTACGCCGAATTGAAGGACCTGGGCGCCGACGTCATACTCGACGACCGCGATATGCGCGCTGGCCCCATGTTTGCCGACTGGGAACTCATCGGCGTGCCGCACCGCATCGTGATCGGCGACCGCGGCTTGAAGACCGGTGAAGTCGAATACGTCTGCCGCCGCAGCCTCGACAAGAAGGAAATGCTGCCGGTGGGCGAAGCCGCCGCAATCGTCAATTCCCGTATCGTGCGGGCGTAAACGCTTCCGGTCTTTTCGCACCGGGCCGACATCAACGCCGTTTTGCCTTTCTCTGCAAAGCGGCGTTTTTGTGTCTGGCTGCCGGCGCAGATTTGACAAATATCAAATTAACGGTTTTATCCTTACATTCTCAGTCAGATCAAACCCGGGGCCATGGGAAGCCCCTTTCCGATCCTGTCAATAAACCCTTCATTTTTAACGATTTTTTCGCCTTTCCGGAATCTTGATCCGTAAGATTCTTCCTGTCGGCGGCACTCTTTCTTCCGGCGCATCTACGTCTTTCTGTTTCTCTCTCCTTCGGTCCGACAAGGATCCCGGTTCCTATGAAATCTTGGATTGAGTGCCGCTGGCGCGGCGTACTATCTTCCGTCGTGATCGGCGCCGCCGCACTGTTTGTCTCCAACACGTACGGCGGCCCGACCGTTCTCTACGCCCTGCTTCTCGGCATGGCGTTTCATTTCATCTCCGAGGATGATCGCGCCGTGGCGGGCATTGAACTGTGCGCCAAGAATTTCCTTCGCATCGGCGTGGGACTTCTCGGCGCACGCATCACCGCCGAAGAACTCGCGCAGCTCTCCTTGGGCTCCATCACCGTCCTCATCACGGGTGTCTTTGCAACCGTGGCTTTTTCCATGCTTTTGAACCGCTGGATCAGATGGCCGCGTGCGGAAGGTGCTCTGGCCGGCGCCTCGGTTGCCATTTGCGGCGCCAGTGCCGCAGCCGCCTTAGCGCTCGTGATCGACAAAAAGGCATTAAGAGAGCAGGCTCTTTTGGCCATCATCGTGACCGTGACGGCCTTGTCCACGATTTCGATGATCCTCTACCCAATCCTCTGCGAACTTCTCGGGTTTGAATCGTCTCGCGCCGGATTGCTTCTGGGCGGCACCATCCACGACGTAGCCCAGGTGGTGGGCGCGGGCGCAATGCTCGGCAACGACGCGCTTCAGACCGCAACCATGACCAAGATGCTGCGCGTGGCGATGCTCATTCCGATGATGTTCGTCTTTACGGCGTTGTTTGCCGCCAAGGGCGAACACGGAGAACCCAACGGGCCCAAGACCGTCAATCCCTTTGCGCAAATTCCCCTCTTTCTGATCGGCTTCGTGGCGCTCGCCGCACTCAATGTTGCCGGAGTCATCCCGACGTCGGTAAGCGACACGCTTGCTCAGGCCTCGCAGCTTCTCATTCTCGTAGCAATGGGCGCGCTCGGCATCAAGACGAGCCTCGGCAAGCTCAAGGCCGTAGGCTGGGCGCCGATCATTCTGATGACTGCAAACACCGTCTTTCTCTTCGTCTGGGTTCTCGCAGGCATCCTGCTTTTGGCCTGACCATCCTGAAGGCGCCCACTGAGGCGCCTTTTTGTTGTTTCCATGAGCTTATGAGTCTAAACAACTCCCCTCTGAAGAGGCGTTGTTTAGATCCCATGCACCGAGGACCGATTTTCCAGGTGAAGTTTTCCTGAACGATTGGGCCGAGGCAGGCCTACCGGAACCGTCGGTGGCGCGTTGCTCAAAATTGGCACAAATATCTTTGACAACACTGAAGGAAAGCTTGTTATACAGGCGATTGAGTAATCCGGATGCAATTAAGGCATGTCAAGCACTTCAGAAACTCGGCGTTCTCTCCACTTTCTGAATTTTTGTAACGGAAGCTTTGCCTGTTGCTAAAATGCGCGGCAGAGTGGGTAGGTGTCTGAACCAATGTTTCGACACTACGTGTAATATTGTCAACCTTGCCGACAGACAGGGTTATATGACCGGAGAAATCAAAGTGGAGTCGCTGAAGCCGCTGGTGCGCGTGATTGACGACGATGACGCAATGCGTCGTTCATGGGCCTTTCTGATCGAGGGTGAAGGCTGGGATGTGGCAGTCTATTCCGATGCTCTGGACTTCATCAGCTCCGGCGATTTCCAGCGTCCCGGCTGCCTCGTTCTCGACGTTCGCATGCCCCGCATGAGCGGCCTGGAACTCCAGGACAAGATGCGTGAACTCGGCATTGATCTGCCGATCATCTTCATTTCCGGCCACGGTGACATCGACATGGCCGTGCGCACGTTAAAGCTCGGCGCCGTTGACTTCCTGCAAAAGCCCGTCGACGATCAGCGTCTTCTGACCGCCATCGGCAGCGCCGTGATGAACAACCTCAACCACCGCCGCACGGAAATGGAACTCTCCTCCTTCCGCAGCCGCCTGATGCAGCTCACGCAGCGCGAACGCGAAGTGATCCGCATGGTCGCCCACGGCATGAGCAACAAGCAGGTTGCCGAAAACCTCGGCATCAGCGAAAAAACCGTTCAGGTACACCGCGGCTCTGCATACCGCAAGCTTGATCTGCACAACGCCGCAGAAATCGCACGTCTGCTGCTTCGTTCGGGCGATCCGCTCTGATCAAGATTTAGTGCGCATTCGAAATACCTCCGGATCGGTTTCGGTTCGGAGGTTTTGTTTCGTCGTCGGGTTATTCAGGCGCTCGTCCGATCGGGCAACAGCGCGCACAACAGACGCTGAGGCAGGAGAACCGCATCCGAAAGCGATTCTCCGAGCCTCATTTCTGTTGTTCCCATGGATATTCTCGAGCCATGGTTTTGGCAAGCTTTTCCTGCACGTTCGGAGAGACGGGGCGATCCAGAAAATCCTGCACCGCGTCAAACTCTTCGTCTTCCAGGTGAACACCTTTCCGATCAAGTTGTTGATCAAAAAGTGCTTCGAGTCCCATCACGATCAGCTCCGACCTTGAGCGGTGACTTTCTTTTGCCATCCTATCCAGAACTCGAACCGTGGCTTGCGGAAGCTCGACCGTTATAACCTCACTCACTGCTTCCTTTCCTCGAGTCCTACCTACGGCAACGACTCACCTCTTGCCACCAACACGCGCTTGGCCTTGCCGGGCAACCCGCTCATCCACGGAAACTCCCGTTCGTGCTGTTCGCGAAAACGCTTGACCTCATCGATTTCGGAGAGCGTCGTATCGACCATGTCAAGGCCCAGCTCGAGCATGCGGCTGTGACGCGGTGCAATCGCAAAGCTGACAACAATGTCGCCGGTACAAACCGTCCGTGCGGCGAGATCAACAGTAAAAACAGCTTGAGGATCCTTGCGCAGGACATCAAAAAGCTTTTCCAAATCGTCGACCGAAACTTTGCTCGCCAAAAGGCCGTTGTTGAAACAATTGCTGTAGAAGATCTCTCCGAAGCTCGGCGCCACAACCACTCGGAAACCACCTTGCAAAAGCCCCCAGACGGCGTGTTCGCGGCTTGAACCGCATCCGAAGTTAGGGCCGGCCAGGAGTACGGCGGCCTTAGCCGCAGCAGGGGAATTGAGCACGCACTTCGGATCCAGCGAGCCGTCCGCCTTGTGCTTGAGGTTGTAGAAGAGCCCCTTGTCGAGTCCCGACTTGTCGATTCCGCGCAGGAACTGCTTGGGCATGATCTGATCGGTATCGATATTGTCGGCTTCCAAGGCAACGGCACCGGTCGTGAGCAACGTAAATTTGTCCATTTCTGAGCTCCTTTCGTATTACAGCATTGCGGGATCGGTCAGTTTGCCCGTAATCGCGGCTGCTGCAGCAGCAGCCGGACTCACCAGATGCGTGCGCGCACCTCTTCCCTGGCGCCCCTCGAAATTTCGGTTCGTGGTCGATGCACAGCGCACGCCCGACTGCAAAATGTCATCGTTCATGGCCAAACACAGCGAGCAGCCGCTCTTACGCCATTCAAATCCTGCTTCCTTGAAGATCTCGGCCAAGCCTTCGTCCTCGGCCTGCTTTCTCACGCGCATGCTGCCCGGCACCACCTGAGCGCGAACCCCCGGCGCCACCTTGTGTCCCTTTACCACAGCAGCGGCAGCTCTCAGGTCTGAAATCCGGGCGTTGGTGCACGACCCGATGAAGACGTGCTGCACGGCAAGTTGTGTCATGAGCGTTCCCGCTTCAATGCCCTGATACTCCAGGGCGCGGACGGCCGCCGCACGCTGTACGGGATCCTCGAAAGAGTCCGCTGCCGGAACAGGCTCATCGAACGCGACACACTGATCGGGGCTCGTACCCCAGGTCACCATGGGCTTGACGTCTCCCGCATTGATCACAACGGTCTTGGAAAAGACCGCCTCGGGGTCGGAAGCAAGCGTCTTCCAGTAGCGCGAAGCCGCTTCAAACTCATTCTGATCAAAGTCGAGCCAGTGCGTACGCACCCACTCGCGCGTCTTTTCGTCCGGGGCAATAATCGCCCCGCGCGCTCCGGCTTCCACCGTGAGATTGCAAAGCGTCATGCGTTCTTCAACGCTCAATGCCTCGACGCCCGAGCCTTGGTATTCGACGACGCAACCGAGCGCACCGCGGGCGGTGATTGTTCTCAGGACATAAAGGGCCAGATCCTTGGCCGTTGATTCCGGCTTTAATTTTCCGTCGATACGGATCAGCATGGGCTTGGCCAAACGATAGACAAGCGTTTGCGTAGCAAGAATATGCTCGATTTCGGAGGTACCGATGCCAAAGGCCAGAGCTCCCAGCGCACCGTGCGTCGTCGTGTGACTGTCGCCGCAGATCACGACCATGCCGGGTCGCACGAGCCCCTGCTCGTCCATCAGAACATGTTCGATGCCTTGAGCTGCATCGTTGGGACCATAAAACGCATCAATGCCGAAATCGCGGCAGTTTTTGGCGAGATTGGACGCCTGAAGCGCGCTCGCCTCATCATGAATCACTCGCGGATTGGTATCGGCCGACGGAATGATGTGGTCGACCACGCACAGGTGCGAGTCGGGAGCAAAAACGCCGCAGCCGCGCTCGCGCACACCGCTGAAAGCCTGCGGACTCGTGTATTCGTTGGCAAAGTGAGCGTCCACGTAAAGAAGCACCGTTTCCCCGTCAATACGCTTGACCGTGTGGCTCTCCACAATCTTCTCATATAGCGTTCTTGCTATCGCCATATTCGCCTCCTTGTTATAAATTGTTTTCTCAACAATAGGAATTCAGCAATGCCTTGATTCTACGCCTCAAAACGGCACTCTTCGGCTTTTCGGACGGCTCTGAAAACAAGGTGCGCTCGTTTAGAATGCCAACGTTTCTTGTCTGCAGTTTGGTCTTTCATCGTCATGCCGCTTCAAGTCCGCAACAGTTTCATTCTTTTCTTGTGCGCCGTCATCTGGGGCTCCGCCTTCGTCGCGCAGGCCCTCGGCATGAATCACATCGGACCGTTTGCCTTTACGTTTGCGCGCTCCATCATCGGCGGACTGTTTCTACTGGCGGTGCTGCCGATTTTGGATCGGATCACGCGCAAGAAGATCGATGAGGCAACAGGCGAAAAATCCAACCCTTGGAGAAATCCCAAGGTCTGGACAGGCGGCATTCTCTGCGGCATCGTGCTTTTTGTTTCCGAATCGCTGCAGCAGTTCGGACTTCTCTACACCTCGGTGGGCAAAGCGGGATTTTTGACGTGCCTGTACATCGTCATCGTTCCGGTCGTCGGCATGTTCATCGGTCGCAAGACGGGCTTTCTGGTGTGGATTGCGGTCGTGCTTTCGTGCCTTGGGCTCTATTACCTCTGCATGCCGCCCGGAGAATTCTCCCTGAGCCTCGGCGACGGCCTGGTGCTGGCTTGCGCGTTTAGCTACACCGCTCACATCCTCGTAATCGACCACTACACAGACCACGTCGACGGCGTGCGCATGAGCTGCATTCAGTTCTTTGTGGGGAGCATCTTGGGCTTCATCCTGATGATGATCTTCGAACCGCCCACGCTCGAAGCCATGAAGGCAGCCGCTCCCGCCTTCCTCTACGCAGGTATCTGCAGCAACGGCATCGCCTACACGCTTCAGATCATCGGCCAGCGCGGCGTCAATCCGACCGTGGCTTCTCTGATCCTGAGTCTTGAAAGCGTTGTGAGCGTCATCGCCGGCTGGCTGATTCTGTCGCAATCCATGAATTCCCGCGAACTTTTAGGCTGCAGCCTGATGCTGAGTGCCGTCATTCTGGCTCAGCTTCCGAGATCGTTTTTCAAACGACTGTTTGAAGGACGCATGAGCCACTGACAGAAAACCGTATCCTCCGATTGACATTCTGAAACCTGCGGTTGCCTTTGGCCCGAACCACCGACGTTTCGTCGTAATTCGCCTTTTTTCGTTTCTGTGGCTAGGAACCGACTCTCGAATAATTTTCCTCAGGCTTACGGACACAAAAAACCGGAAGGTCAGCTATCGATCTTCCGGTTCTTCGTTTTGATGCCGCCGTGAAAACGGCACCTTGAGCGCTAAAGCTTATTCAGCCTTCTTTTCCTCGGCGCCCGGCAGGTAATCCTTGCTCAGGACCACAGCGTTGTGCTTGGCGCGCAGGCTGTCGAGATAGGCGTTTTCTTCAGCCTGACCGAACATGCCGGCCAGCTCGTTGCGCGTGCCTTCCAGAGCGGAGGCGTCGGGCTCAACCGTTTCGGACTTGGTGATATGCACCAGCGTGTAGCCCGTGGGAGTGCGCACGCCGATATAGGCGGGCAGTTCCTTGGCGGGAACACGCATGAGCGAATTGATCAGGTTGAAGTCCCAACCCAGAGGCTGAGAACGGGACACGGTCACGGCTTTGTCGAACTTCACGTCCTTAGCTTCACCGGACTTGATCTTGGCAAGCAGAGCCTGACCGTCCTTTTCGGCGGCGTCAAGAGCGCGTTCGGTTGTCAGAAGCGAAAGAATGTCGGCGCGAACGTCTTCAAACTTGGCGATGTGAGCCGGCTGATAAGCCGTCACGCGAGCGGCAACGAGCGTGTTGGAAGCAACTTCGATGGCCTGCGTGTTGCGCTTTTCAACCAGACATTCTTCACCGAAGAGGTTTTCCATGACGTGCTGGTTGAGGAACTTCTTCTGAGCCGCATCGCTCGGGCCTTCAGCCGTCACGTTGTTGAGCGTCACGGGCTTGAGGTTGTACTTTTCGATCACGCTCTTGAGAGAATCGCTCTGTTCGTAAACCATGTTGGTGAAGTTGTCGGCTTCTTCAGCAAAGCGCTTCTGGCTTTCCTGATCCTGATAGAGCTTCACGATTTCGGCACGAACGTCGGCCAGGGGCTTGGCGGCCGTCGCCTTGACGCCGGTGACCGAAATGATGTGGAAACCGAATTCGGATTCCACCGGACCGACAATGTCGCCTTCCTTGGCGTTAAAGACCGCGTCTTCAAACGCCGGCACCATCATGCCCTTCGTGAACCAGCCCAGATCACCGCCTTCCTTGGCGCTGCCCGGATCGGCCGATTCCTTCTTGGCCACTTCGGCAAATGCCTTGGGATCGGCCTTGACCTGCTTGAAGATTTCTTCGGCCTTGGCCTTAGCCTTGTCCTTGCCCTGACCGAAGTCAATCAGGATGTGGGAGGCTCGCCGTTCTTCCGGAGCCTGGAAGCGGCCCTTGTTCTGTTCGTAGAAGGTCTTGATGTCTTCTTCGCTGGGTTCAACGTTCTTAAAGAGATCCGGAGAGAACACAACGTATTCGACATTGACGGCATCGGGACGTTCAAACTGCTTCTGGTTGTCCGTCCAGTACTTCTTGGCGTCTTCGTCGGAGACCTTCACTTTGACCATGTATTCGCCGACGCTCAGGTTGTGCACGGCGGCTTCACGCTTTTCCGTGAGAAGATTGAAGATGCTGCGCGAGGCGGTATCGGGCACCAACGTCGTGCGGGTGATGCCTTCGGTGAGCAGATTGCGGCTGATTTCACCGCGGATCATGTGCACGAAATATTCATCACTCATGCCGGAAGCGGCCAGATAGTTGGTGTATTTCTCGGCGTCGAATTTACCGTCGGTGAGAAAGCGCGGGAAGGTCTTGATCATTTCGATGGCGACCTGTTCGCTCACATGAATGTCTTCAAGAGACGTCTCACCGATGAGACTGCGTTCGTTCATGATCGCTTCGAGCAGCGCGACCTTGGCCTCCTGGCTGTCGAGCATATTGGAGCGGAATTCTTCACCGAGACGCACGCGCAGGTTTTCCAGACGTTGACGCTTGGCTTCGTCAAACTGCTGCGGAAGGATCGAAACGTCGTCAACCTTGGCGATGGCGCCGTCGTCGCTGATCATTCGGTTGTAGGAATAGATACCTGTGACCACAAAGCTGGGAATCACGAGCACCATGGCGATGAACATCAGCCAGCGCTTGTGATTGCGGAACAACTCAAGAAGCATGAAATTAGCCTTTGGATTAAACAAAAATGCGGACTGCCGCACAAAGCCGCAGGGCCGCTGTGCGCCCACGACAAACGCTGAGAGCACTTTTCTACTTAATAGCCGTGCATTCTAACAAAAGCAAGCTGTCGGCTCGCTTAATTTCGCGCATCAGCCGCGTTGCAAAACGTTTTTTTCGTGACTCTGATATCAGCCGATCTCGTCGGGGGCAAAGACCGGGCACTCCAACCACAGCGCCTGCGGGAATCGACTGAAACAATACCGCTTCATATATTCCCGCGTATCCTCTTCAATCGTTGCGTCGGGCATCGGGTTGCATTGATTGAAGATCACGGCCGAAAGTTCGGCCCCGCGTCGCTGCAGCGCCTCAAGAGACAACACGGCGTGATTGATGGAGCCTAACCTCCCCGAAGTCACGAAAACAAAAGGCCAGTTCTGCGCGCACACAAAATCAACCGTCAGTAAATTTTCCGTCAGGGGCACGGCCAAACCTCCGGCGCCTTCGACAAGCACCACATCGTAGCTTTCGGCCAGTTTGTTCGCGCAGTCAATCAGATGCGCAAGATCAATCGGTCGGCCATCGATTTTGGCCGCCAGATGAGGTGACGCCGGGTAGGTGAAAAGTTCGGGCGCGGTGATCCCTTCCTCGTCTTCGGGCAGCGTCACCCCCATCAGACGCCGGTGCAGGCGAATGTCCGGACTGTAGTCTCCGCAACCGGTCTGCACCAATTTCATGGTGGCCACACGACGTCCGCAGCGCAGAAGTTCGCGAGCAAGCCACCCCGTGCAGACGGTCTTTCCCGCATCCGTATCGATGCCGCTCACGAAATGAATTCCTGAAGAAAGCTTCGCTACATTGTCCTGCATCAGTGCCATCGTTGATCACTCATAAACGGTTGCATTTAATCTGTTATTGGTGTTGTCACAACAAGGATTCTTCTTCTGTAAACAACCCGCGACTAAAGTCGCAGGCTTTGCAACTATCACATTCGTAATGTCGCATTAGGCCTGTTTACGTCCGGCCCCTGGGTCATCAGCAGATAGCCCAGACCGTGCAGATTTCGACCTGCATTCAGGTCGCTGTGCGCTCGGTAACCACAGTGTCTCAGACTGGTTTCAGTTAACACACCGAACTCAACGACCTTCTTTGAGCATTGACTGAGATTAACAGCTTATATTTGCTCTTTAAATCTTCTCTTCCACCCAATTGCGCGTCACCTTGACGAAACCGACAATCAATGTCTGCAGTTCATCGGGTTCGATCACAAAGGGCGGCATCACGTAGAAGATATTTCCGAAGGGACGCACCCAAATGCCTTCCTTGACGAACTGTGCGGCCAGAATTCTGTTGTCGGCAGCACGCTCGGTTTCCACCACACCGACGGCTCCGAGCACGCGCACATCCTTCACACCCGGCAAACAACTCAAAGGTTCGAGCCCTTTCTTGAGCTCAGTCTCGATGTGACGAACCTTGGCTTCCCAGTCTTCGGACATGTATACGTCCATCGCCGCGACAGCCGCCGCGCAAGCAATCGGATTGGCCATGAAAGTGGGACCGTGCATCAATGCGTTCGGAGCATGACAACTCACCGTATCGGCCACCGCATTGGAGGTGCACACGGCGCTTAACGTCACCGCGCCGCCCGTGAGAGCTTTCCCGAGCGTCATGATGTCTGGTACGATCTCGGCCCAATCGCAGGCAAATCGCTTGCCGGTCCGACCGAACCCCGTCGCAATTTCGTCAGCGATTAAAAGAATGTCGTACTTGTCGCACAAGCGGCGCGCTTCACGCAGGAACTGCGGGTGGTAGAACCGCATAGCGCTTGCCCCCTGAACGATCGGTTCGAGAATCAGGGCGCATATTTCGTCCTGTTGCGCATCGAAAACGCGCTCAAGTTCCTCAATGTCCCCCGGGTCCCATTGACCTCCGAAAACGGAAGACGGTTCATCAATAAAGATGCGCTTCTGCAGCGCTCCGGAAAAAAAGCCGTGCATTCCCGCAACCGGATCGCACACCCCCATCGCGTTCCAGGTGTCGCCGTGATAACCCTTGCGGATCGTCGCGAAGTTCGTGCGCGTCTTTCGGCCTTTGGCCAATTGATACTGCACGGCAAGCTTCATGGCCACCTCAACGGCAACCGATCCGGAATCCGCATAGAAAATCTTCGTGAGCTTCTCAGGCAGCAGACGAGTCAATCGTTTGGCCAGTTCCACCGCAGGTTGATGTGTAAACCCTGCAAACATGACGTGAGTGAGTTTGCTTGCCTGTTTTTGAATCGCCTCGACGATTTCAGGACGGTTGTATCCGAAGGCCGCGCACCACCAACTCGAAGTACCGTCGATGAGCTCTCTGCCGTCTTCCAAAATAATGCGCGCACCATGACCACCCGCAGCGACATTGACGGGAGGCGGTAAGGTGGCCGACGCATACGGATGCCACAAATGCGCTTCGTCAAAGGTTTTGATATCTTGCGTCTGATATCCGACCTCGGAAACAAGCTCGCGGTCGGCATCGATTGCACTGCCCTTCGTCGTCAGCATGTCTCCGGCAATGGCGGCGTTGATCCCGCACTCGAGTGCCGCCTTCTGAACTTCTCGTGACAAACGGGCTCTTCCGCCCGCAAAGCGCAGCTGAGCCTTGGGATTGATCAGTCGAAACAGAGCGACAGACCTCAGAATCTCTTCGTCGGACAGGAGCGGCTGATGCTCGAGCGCCGTGCCGGCAATGGGCGAGAGAATGTTGACGGGAATCGAAAGCACGTTGAGCGCACGCAATTGAAGTGCCAAATCAATGCGATCGCTTTCGCTCTCCCCCATCCCGATGATGCCGCCCGAGCAGACGTCCATACCGACCGCGCGTGCGTTCATGAGCGTTTTAACTTTGTCAGCGGTTGTATGTGTCGAGCAGAGCTTTCCGAAATGCGATTCGCTCGACTCAAGATTGCAGTGATAACGCACGACGCCTGCTTCAAAGAGACTTTGCAGTTCCTTCTCAGTCAACAGACCCGCGCTCAGGCACATCTGAAGATTCGTTTCCTTGCGAATGACTCGCACGAGTTCGATTGTTTCGCGCACTTCACGCGCAGAGAGCTTTCGACCGCTCGTCACAAGCGAAAACCGCGTGAGACCGTTTGCCTGTGCTTGTTTTGCAGCTTCGAGCGCCTTGTCGGCATTGATGAGCGGATAGATGGGAATGCCTGTGACAAAACGCCGCGACTGGGAGCACCAAGCGCAGTCTTCCGAACAACGGCCTGATTTGGCATTGATGATGCCGCAGAAGTTAAAGACCCGATCTGCGAACTTGATCGTCGCCTCTTTGGCTGCGGCCACGAGCGTCTGCGTGGAATACGCGCTCAGTTTCAAAGACTCCTCCCGAGTCGGCACGCGTTCCAGCGATCTGACGGCAAAGTCCAGGCAGGCGTTTTTTTCGGCTATCGGTTCCATTGTCTGCTTCTCATCCTTGAATTCTCTTGTGTGGCGGTCAGAAACTAATATATTGCAAATAAGCTGTTATCGCCTCTTTTTTTCTTAACACATCAACCGTGCAGGGAAGAAAAAGAGTCCTTAAAAGCAATGTTGCTCAATTTCGACCGTCTCGGCGAACAGGCAGGATACCAAACATCCCCATCCGTTTCGCTTGTTTTGAAACGAGAATTTGCAGACAATAAAAAACCCTGAAGATGCAAATCTACAGGGCATTTGGTGCTATGGCGGAGTGGACGGGACTCGAACCCGCGACCCCCGACGTGACAGGCCGGTATTCTAACCAACTGAACTACCACTCCGTTCGGATCAATTTGTTCTCCAAACTTTCGTCTGAAGAGACGTGCATTTTACAGACTCTTTTGAAAATTGCAAGTCCTCAATGAGTTCTTTGCTTTTCAAAACTTGGCTGTGTTCTGCACAACGACTGCGCATTCTACAGAAAAATAGGCATTTGCCAAGAGCTCAAACAAATTTTTTTGAGGCCGGAAAAATTTCCCCTGAAATATCAACGAACGCCGTCAGAAACAGCTTTCTCAGAATCGCTGAAAACTTTCACTAAAGTTTCAGGCTTTTATTGCATCACTTAACGCTGACAAATCGATGACAGGCATTTTTCCGGATGCAGCCTCCTCCGGTACAACGAACGGCACCATATACCAAGGCAGGTAGGTTACGGCGTTGTTTCTTTCAATGTTGCCACGACAAAAGACTATGGCTCGCTTCAGATTCCATTCGTCGACCGCAAGCACGTTTGAAAGCGCAGAATGCTTTTTGTAGTCTTTGCCGGATTTGATCTCTATCGGAGTGATGTCTCGTCCGTTTTGGATGACGAAATCAACTTCTCCCAGGCGTTTGGAGTTGTAGTAACGCAGTGCAAAGCCGTTGGCATGCAGTTGTTGCGCAAACAGATTCTCCAGCACGCTACCAAGATTGACTTCGACGTTGCCTTGCAGAATATCGAACTGAATGTTCTGCATGCTTGCTGCGGCAAGCAAACCCGTGTCGCACAAGAAAAGCTTGAAGAGATTTCGCTTTTCGCTTAAACCCAGAGGCGATGTTGGCTGTGTGACGTTGAAGCATGGCAAGGCCACACCTGCGTCGGAAAGCCAGACAAATGAATTTTCATAACGCAGAAGCCGGGCTGACTTCGCAATGTCGGAAAGAACGAAACGACGATTTTTGGCTTCCAACTGGGAAGGAATTGCATCAAAAATTTCCCTAATCTTTTCTTTATCTCTGTCAGCGTAGCGTGCAATGTCGAGGCGGTAAAGCGCAAGAATATCGTTCTGGATGGCAAGGATCTGCCCGATGTCGTGCGTGGCAATATAGGTGCAGACACACTGGGGCATCCCGCCGACAACCATGTATGCGTATAAGAGCTGCATCATGCTGTTGTGAACGGTTTCAGCTACAGGTTGCAATGTCTCAAAACACGTCTTGAGGTAGTCGAAAGTCTCGGGCTGAAGGCCGCAAGCCATACAAAACTCCGAAAAGTCCAACGGATACATCGTCAACGGCGTTTCAAAACCGACGGGAAAAGACGGGACGGAATTTGTCTTGACACCTAATAGAGAACCTGACTCGATGTAGTCAAACCGTCCGTCCTCAACCAGAAACTTTATCGCGGCTCGCGCCTGTGGGCATTCCTGAATCTCATCGAGAAAGATAAGTGTTTTTCCGGGAACCAACGGCCGACGTAGATATGCGGAGAGCGCGGTGACAATGGCATTGGCATTGAGCGAACCGGCAAACACGGCCTTGGCCTTCGGTTCTGTCACAAAATTTATTTCTACAAAGTGTTCGTAGTATTGCCGCGCAAAATGACGGATAAGCGTTGTTTTGCCGATCTGACGGGCGCCAACTACGCACAAAGCGCTGCGTCGAGGTGCTTCCTTCCAGGCAATCAGCTTCTGTAGGGCTTTGCGAGCAAGAAAGAGCTTTTCATCGGGATCATTTGTAACGTTTTTCGCCATTTTGAACATCCGTTTTGTAACGTTTGGCGATTATTCTAAACGCGTCCCGTAACGTTTTTCCAAAACAAGAGTTGGCGTTTTGTAACGTTTTTCTGAAAATTCTCGACCAAAAACGTAGAAATCACCTCAGTTTTTGCAGTGCGCACAAAAACCAAATCAAGCCGGCTCTCTAGCGTTTTGCGCCGTCAAACGGTCGCTGCATTTCAATAATTTCCAGCAATCGTTTTTGTGTCGGCGTGTTCTCGAGGCGATCTTTCGGCGGAAATTGCTGATCAAATTCAAACGCCGCCTCCTGGCTGATGTTGTAGACGGCATCATCGCTGTAGCGACCGGCATAGGACTCCGGTCTCTTTTCCTGCAGCGGACAGATCTGTAGAGCAACAAAGTACTTGTTGTCAGCCGTTCGAATCCCAAAATTTTCCGCAGGCTCAAACCCCACTCGCGAGTAGTAGAGAGGATCTCCGCATAAGACAATCGCTGCATACCCCTGCCGTATGGCTTCCTTGCGAGCGTGGTCAATCAAACGGCGCCCCACTCCCTTCTTTTGGTATGCCGGAAGCACGGCAATCGGCCCGAGCGTGAGAACCTCTCGCACGACACCGTCGTCACCCGCTATCGTTCCCTTCACGAACATCACGCAACCGACTATCTTGCTGTCTGCAACCGCCACAAAGGCAAGCTCTCGCACGAAGTTTTCACTGCTGCGCATGACGTGCACCAGGTAATGCTCCGTGCAGCCCGGAGCGTATACGTTCCAAAACGCCTCGCGAACAACCTTTTCCGTCTCCGCATAATCCGCCGGCGTCTCTAATCTCAGCTCAATATCCATATGCTCAACTTCTTGCATACCTTTATCCGCCGCAGTTTAGCGGACTCGAGCCAGACATCCCCAGACACCGATCAGCGTCAGCAACACCCAAGCGGAAAAGCCGATGGCCATCATGGTTTCCGTCACCGGCATCGGCATGGAAGCAATCACGAGGTTGGGAATCACCGAGCCCACGTAAGCCGACAAATAAAGTGCCGAGATGACGCCGGCACGTTCCTGAATCGAAGTTCCCGCCAGGAGGAAACGCAGACCGCTTGAACAGGCCGCACCGTTGCCGGCACCTGTCAAGGCAATACTGATCAACAATACCCACACGGACGGATGAATGAGCGTTCCGAAAGCCACCAGAGCTGCCGCTGTAAAGAGCAAAATGGAGCGCTTGAGTGTGGGACGGGGCTCAAATCGCCCGGCAAAGACACCCATGGTCGCATTGGGAACGATCAAAACGAGATACAGGACACCGGCAAGGAGTGCATTGCTGTGTCCGAAGACAGCCTGACACAGATACGCCGAAAAGCCTTGAAGAAAGCTGCCAACACCCCAGGTTCCGACAAAAGCAATGGCGCTTGCGAAAAAACGACGACGCAGGTGCACAGGCAAGGCGATCTTGGGTACAAAGACGCTGCCCAGAGATTCGCTTCCAAAGCGCATGGTTTCGGTGGAAGCAAACGCCAACCCGGAACAAACAACGAGAAGCACAACAGCGCAGTCAAAAAGTTCGGCAGGCGTCAAAACACCGCTTTCAAGCACCACACCTGTGATCAGAGTACCGAGCGACAAACCGATATTGGGCCCTGCCGCCGTCAGAGCCGTGCCGAGCCAGGGATACTTGAGCGGGGCCGAGTCAACCACCCAGGACATCGCGGCACTGGACGCAAAGCCGCAGGAAAAACCCTGCAGAAAACGACCGATATAGATTTCAGAAGCCTCAAGTGCATTGGCGTACATAAGGCTTGCCGCCATGCCGAGCAAAAGTGCAGCGAGAACCACCGGCTTGCGGCCGAAGAAATTCGAAAGGCGCGCAAAGAAAAAAAGCGTGAGCACGCAACCGGCGAAATAGCTCACCACCGTCATGGCTATTTCGGATTCGCTCAAGCTCAGCCCGCTTCGCCACTCGGACATCATCGGAATGGCGATGGCCGCTGCAATAAAGGTGCAGATAAGACAGGCTGTGGCGGCCACAAATGTGAGGCCGCGGCGCGGAAAATCGTTGTCGGTCTTGGCAAGTGACTTGTGAAAGACGGTGGTCATAGTCTTTTGTTTGCGGAACGGTATGGGAGCGAGATTATTCCACCATCCCAAGCGCGCCACATCCCGAAGGATAGGTTGCTCACAAAATTCGGCAATTTTTCGACACGGGTCAGCCGATTACATCGTTTTTTCGGCTCCTTCGAACAAGTCACTGACTGGGTTACCTTGAAGCAGTACGGATTTTTTGGACACTTAGGAGTCCAAAAATTCCATACCACTTCATTGATGGTTGATTCGGGAAACCCAAATCAACCATCTATTCCGTTAGCACCAAGGCTTTTCCTTGGCGATTTCCTTACCGATGATGCGGCCGTTGACAAGGCAATCCAGCGTAGCGCAGCTTCCCAGACGAACAGCTCCATGCACGCCGCCGGTGGCTTCACCTGCGGCATACAGGCCGGCAATGGGATTGTCGGTCTTGATGTCGATCACCTGTCCCTTATTGTTCGTCTCAACGCCGCCCATGCAATGATGAACTTTGGGCGAGAGAATAGAGCAATAGAAAGGAGCCGTGCCCATGGGCTTGGCACCGGGTGCGAAATAGCGCCCCATTTCATCGCCCTTGCCGGCGGCCAGAGCAGCGTTGTAATCCGCAATTGTCTTTTTCAAAGCCTCGAGAGGGATCTTGTATTCGGAAGCCAAAGCTTCAAGCGTGTCGAATTTATGAACAACACCGCGTTCGAGCTGTTTTTCGAAAATACCGGGACGGGTTTTTGCAATCGTTCTTTCGATTGTCGGCGCGTCCGCTATGGCAATCGACATATGGCCTTTGTTGCTGTTATTGATCACAGCATCCGCGCGAACTTTGCGGTTTGCCAATTCATTGATAAAGCGCTTGCCCGTTGCACAGTCGACCCAAACACCCTGCGTGGCAGCGGCGCCTTGCGCAAAGTAAAGAGCAATGCCCATGCCTTTTTCTTCAGGCGAATTCCATGGACCGCACTGAATCCAGTCCTCCTGAATGACATTGCAGCCGATGCGGGAAGCTTCTCGCCACATCTCAGAAGTGGCACCGGGCTGGTTTGTGGTATCGAACTTATCCGTCAACTTCGGGTCAAATTTCATACGGAACTTAACGTCCGCTCCAAAACCGCCGTAGCATAGAGCCACTCCTTTTCGGGCACGGATAAATTTCACCTTGCCGGATTTGGCGTCCGGGAACCGATAGCCTTCACGCACCTTGAGTCCTTTTACGCGGCCATCCCCGTCTCGAATGATCTCTTCGACATAGGTACGAAGCCGAACTTCCACACCGAGTTTCTTGCAGTAGTCGTATTCCTTTTTGACGATTTCCGATCCCGATCCGTTGACTGTGAAAAGATGGCGAGGAACAGAATGTCCGCCTTCCGCACCGACGCGATCCGGAATCCACTCGACATGCAACTCGTTGACCGTCCATTCGTACGTGGCCATGGCCTGTTTGGCCATTGTGAGAACTTTATCCGGATAGTTGTATCCGAGACCTTCGCGGATCATATCTTCGGCAAGAAGTTCCGGGGAGTCCTTGATGCCGAGTTTTTTCTGCGCCGCATTTCCGGGGACCGACATGATGCCTCCGTTGATGGTGGAGTTGCCTCCGTAGGCGCGCATTTTTTCAAGAACCAGCACACTGGCTCCGGCCTTCCTGGCCTCAATGGCGCAGGCAAGGCCTGCAAATCCCGAGCCGATTACAAGAACGTCAACTGTCTCGTCCCATTTGGCGGGCATCGGGTCAGTGCACTTTGCCGATACGCTTGCCGGAATCAACGCAGCGGCTGCGGCAGCCGATCCTGCAGTTAGAAATGTGCGGCGATTTAGCTGTGTTGTCATAACTTTTCTCTCCCATTTGGACTTGACACAAACCGAATATCCGGCCTGTTCAGCTCAAGGCCCGTTACGGTCCTGTTAGTCTTGCGTTCTGTTTTCATTTTTACTGTCAAAAAGATATTTAGCGACACTTCCGCCTAAAATTAATTGTCAAAACGACAAACAAACGTTTTGAGGAATAAGGTCGGTGCGGGTTACGGAAAACATCAAGGCTTGGAAAACACTTCTTGCGCTTTCGGCGGGCGAAGGCTTTTTCTCGGCTGCCGTGGCGGTCGACAAAGATATGGCCGCTTGTTCGAGGATGATCGGGCGGCTTGAAGCTGATTTGGGCATTGACCTCATTGACCATACGCACCGACCGGTACAACTCACGGCATCGGGTCGAGCGCTTTTACCCTATGCAAAAGCGCTCGCTGACGCACACTGCCGACTTGAAGAAGCTGCCCGGCAATGTCTGGCAATGCCGATTGTCGTGCGCATGGGCATTCCCGTAAACATCTCCCGCAGCTCGGTCTTTGACTTTCTAAAACGGTACGAAAGAATCGATCCCAACCTGCGGCTTGAGATTCTTTCGGACATTGATCATCAAGATCTCTTCGAAGGCAAGGCCGATGTGGCTTACCTGCCCTACAGACCGCCGGCAGAAGGTCTGAGGCTTTGGCATATCGGTTATACCGAAAACTGTCTGCTGGCTTCGCCGGATTACCTCAAGACTCGGGGTGAACCGCTTGAACCCAAGGATCTCGCCGAACACGATCTGATCATTCGAAGCGGCAGAAATTATCCGACAACGAAGGAACTGATCTGTGGTGAAAAACGCACGCCGCTGATGTATAAGCGCATTGCCTTTGCCGGAGATGTCCTGACGGGAAAAGAGGTGCTGTTGGCTGCGGAAGGAATTGCTGTCGACCTGTCATTTCACATTTGTCGACACGAAATCGAACAAGGGCGTTTAGTTCGGGTGCTTGCCGGCTGGCACAGGCCGCCCTGGGATTTGACCATCGCCGTTTGTGACGAACGTGTGACGGACAGCAGAATTCTTAATTTCTGCAGACTGTTTGCGGAGTACGAGAAAAAGGCTTCGGCCATGCGTCTGCGTCACATGCACAAATTCTTCCTCGAACGAGATCTCAACAGCCGATAAAAAAGAGGCTGGCACCTGTAGCAGGACACCGGCCTCTTTACTCGTTTTGCTCGCAGAACGCTACTAGAGACTGCCGCCTTTGAGCGTTGTAGAAGTCCCTGCTCGAGGCTGCCAACGCATGGCGCGGCGTTCGACAACGCCCACGATCCAGTCAAGCACCAAGGCAAACGCTGTGAGCACAAGAATCCCCGCCATGACGGTGTTGATGTCAAAGACACCTTCGGCCTGAAGAATCAGGTAGCCAACACCGTGGCTTGAACCAAGGTATTCACCGACCACCGCGCCGACAAACGCCATGCCGACCGACGTATGAAGAGATGAAAACACCCAGCTCATGGCAGACGGCAGATAAACGTTCTTGAGCAACTGCTGCCGATTGGCACCAAGCATGCGAGCCGACGCCAACACATTCGGGTTTACCTCACGCACGCCCTGATAGACGTTGAAGAACACGATGAAGAAAACGAGCGTGACGCCCAGCGCCACCTTGCTGGCAATACCCAAACCGAACCACACCGCAAAGATCGGAGCGAGAATCACGCGGGGCATGGAGTTGAGCCCCTTGATAAAGGGATCGGCCACCGCCGCAGCAAAGGGCGACAGCGCAAGCCACATGCCGACCAAACCGCCGCTTACCGTGCCGAAAGCAAACGCAAGTATCGTTTCCACAAGCGTCGTCCACAAGTGCGCATAAATGTCAGCGTTGACGACAAACCAATCCCAAATTCTCGAGAAAATCACCAGCGGTTCGCCGAAGAAAAACGCCGCTTGATTATCGTTATCAAAAACGAAGGCAGGTATGAGACCTGGTTTGGTGAGCGCCCACCAAACGAAAAAGATCGCAGCCAGAAGCCCGAATTGCCAAACTCGAAGTTTGAGACGGTACTTTGCCACTTGATTGCTGTTCATTCTTTGTCTCCCGAGTCTAATTTCCGCTTTTTTCTACGGTTGTACTTTTCTTTGCTGCTGCGCGTAGCCCTTCAAAACCTCTTCACGCAACACCGACCAGATGGCCGTGTGCAGCTCAATGAATCGGGGCGTCACGCGTACCTCACTGACATCTCGGGGTCTGGGCAGATCAATCGTAAACTCACCGATGGGATGGCTCTCGGGGCCCGCACTCATCACCACGACGCGATCGCTCATGGAGATGGCCTCGTCCAAGTCGTGCGTGATGAAAAGCACGGCTTTGCGCTTTGCCTGCCAGAGGTTAAGAAGCTCGTTTTCCATCAGCTGACGCGTCTGAATGTCAAGCGCGGAAAAAGATTCGTCCATCAGAATGATGTCGGGATCCTTGATCAGCGTCTGAGCCATCGCCACGCGCTTTCTCATGCCGCCCGAGAGATGGTGCGGATAACGATCTTCAAACCCGGTCAACCCGACGCGCGCCAACCACTCGCGGGCTCTTTGAGCAGCCTCTTTCTCAGGCACCCCCTCGAAAAGAAGTCCTGCCGCCACATTGTCCAAAGCACTCTTCCAGGGCATCAGGCTGTCGGCCTGAAACATGTATCCGGCTCGGCGATTGAGGCCGACAAGCGGTTCACCGAAGATGCTGACAGTACCGGCGCTGGGCTCCAAAAGTCCTGCGCTCATATTGAGCAGTGTGGATTTGCCGCAGCCGGTGGGGCCGACGACACTCACAAACTCACCGTCGGCCACCGTCAGATCCACATTTTTGACAGCCGTGTAGGTGGACAGGGTCCCGGAATCGTCACTCACAAAAGTACAGGCAATGCCTTTGAGTTCTATTGCAGCTTGAGACATTTGATTCTTAGTGTTGTTTTTCAAAAATGAACTTGCCTATGCTCAAATACGCACCGCTCAGTCAGGGTACTTCTTGTGCGCCGCTTCCACGAAACGGTTCGTAAAGACCGCCTTGTAGTCAGGCTTGAAGTCGGCGAGCTTGTCGTTGATGATCTGCAGCGACTTAAAGGAGATCTCAGGCGCGTGTTCCGGAATGAATCCGTCCTTGGAAAGCGCAGGGCGGTTCTTCAAGAAGCCCGTGACGTAGATATCCTTGTTGCCGAGGAAATACGACTCCGGAACAGCTTTGACGATGTCTTCGGCCGTGGCCTTGGCAAGCCAGCGATTGGCACGCACCACGGCGTTGGTAAGTCCCTGCACAATGTCCGGATTCTCCTTGATGTAGCGCGTCGGCGCGTAGAGACAGCCCGCAACCATGGGACCGCCGAAAATCTTGTCGCTTTCTTCCACGACACGCGTATCGGCCACGATGCGGATCACATTGTCCTTTTCGAGCGTGGCGATCACCGGATCGAGATTGACAAACGCATCAATCTGTCCTGCGCGCATCGCGGCGACAGCAGCAGCCGACGCGCCCACGCCGATAAAGGAGACGTCCTTGGGTTCAATGCCGGCATTGCGCAGAATGAAGATGGCAATCGCGTGCGAGCTTGAGCCCGGAGCCGTCACGCCGATCTTCTTGCCTTTGAGCTCGGCCATCGACTTGGAATCAGGCATCGTTTTGTTGCTCACTGCAAAGACGCACTGCGGCGCTCTGCCCTGCAGGACAAATGCCTGCATTGCTTGGCCTCGGGCTTGCATCGACAAGGTGTGCTCGAAAGCGCCCGACACAACATCTGCGGAGCCGCCGACAACGGCCTGCAAGGAGCGCGAGCCCCCCTGAAAATCAATGATCTCGACGTCAAGTCCTTCATCCTTGAAGTAACCGAGACTTTCGGCAATGGAGATCGGCAGGTAGTAGTAGAGCGCCTTGCCGCCCACAGCGATTTTGACGGACTTGCTGCTCGCAAAGACCGGCGGCACGGAACACATGGCGGTAGCCGCAGCGGCTGAGGCGATGAGTTGACGACGAGTGAAAGGCATTTTTGTCTCCCTAATAAAAAACGCACATCCCCGAAAGGTGTGCGTCTGTTGTCCAGTGACGTATTGTCTTGATTTTTAGTCTTCGAAGGTCGTTGGAAGCTTCGGATTTCGTTGAAGTCTTTCGGTAACTCGACTCCCCTCTTCTTACACTTCCTGCGCCGACGCACCCGCGCACGCCCTCTCCGTGTCTACCGATAGCAGCAGACCCAGAGACAGCAGGCACAATCGACCGTAGGCCTTCGCAAGAGGGCTCTTCTCAATAAGAGTCGGTCGTATATGCGTCATTTGCGTTTCCCATCGATGGTGCTCACCGGAGCACCGATGCGTGAAACGGTAGCGCGTTGAGTTTTACCCGTCAATAATTGAAATTGCCTAGAACAACCAACGGACGACAAAAAACCTCGCAAAATCAACATCCTGCGAGGTTCTATCAGCTGTATTGGTGGTGGATGCTGAGAGTCTCGAACTCCCGACCTACGCCTTGTAAGGGCGCCGCTCTACCAACTGAGCTAAGCATCCGACCTTTTTCAGCTCGTCATCAAACGAGTTAATTATTGTACAGCATCCTTAAGCTTTTTGCCAGCGCGGAACTTCGGCTGCTTGCAAGCGGCGATCTTGATGGTTTCGCCGGTCTGCGGGTTGCGACCCGTGCGTTCAGAGCGTTCGGAAACCGTGAAGGTGCCGAAGCCAACCAACGACACGTCCTCACCCTTCTGCAGGGAGGTCGTCACAGCTTCGATGAAAGCTTCGAGAGCAAGGCCGGCCTTGGCCTTGGTGATGTCGGCAGACACGGCGATCTGTTCGATCAGTTCGTTCTTGTTCATGGGTATCCCCTTAGTGTTGTTACGCCCTGAGGGCGGTCAAAGAAAAATCCTGAGCACTATAGCCTAAAAACTTCGCAAGACCAAGCAAAATCACACGAAAGACCTAGAAAAATAAGGCAATGTTGGTTTTTTTGCGTCACTTTTGACCAACAACGCCACTCTTCCGAGACTTTCAGACCGCGTTTCGCCTCCCTGGGCGGACAAACGCCCGCTCGAGACTTTCTCAAACGGGCGTCTTTACGGCGTCAGTCAGGCGACTGCTGCATCAGCAATTGCAGTGGCCACCGGCAGTCGTCGGTTCTCCGGAGTCGGAGTCCTGAGCCTGCGCGACGACGTCGGCAACAACCTCCTTGTCCTTCTTGGGCTCAAGCGGAGTGGGCTTGCTCACAAGCGCCTCCTCAAGCACCTTGTCGATCCAGCGAACCGGGACGATCTCCACAGCCTGCTTGACGTTGTCTGGCACTTCCTCGAGGTCCTTGACGTTTTCTTCCGGAATCAGAACCTTCTTGATCCCGGCTCGAACGGCCGCAAGAAGCTTTTCCTTCAGACCGCCGATTTCAAGCACTTCACCGCGCAACGTAATTTCACCGGTCATGGCGATGTCGCTGCGAACCGCAATGCCGGTCATCGCGGAAGCCAAAGCCGTCGTGATGGCGGCGCCGGCACTCGGACCGTCCTTCGGAACGGCACCTTCGGGGAAGTGGATGTGCCAGTCGGTCTTGGCGAAGATTTCCGGATCAATGCCAAGCTTGGCGGCGCGGGCACGAACCACGCTCAAGGCAGCCTGCACGCTTTCCTTCATCACGTCGCCCAGCGAGCCGGTACGAACCACATTGCCGCGGCCGGGGAAGCACACGGCTTCCACCGCAAGCGTATCTCCGCCCACGCTGGTCCAGGCAAGGCCGTTGACCTGACCGACGCGAGCTTCCGTAGGCGCCACGCCGTACGTGAACTTGCGAACGCCCAGATAGTCGTGCAGGTTTTTCGGAGTCACGCGAACCTTACGCACGCGCACCTTCGCGCTCTTGACTTCTTCGGTGCCGGCTTGGGCGGCCTTGGCAGCCATTTCATCCTCACGCTCGCACTGCTGACGGACAATCTTGCGAAGGATCTTGCTGATGGCGCGTTCCAGACCGCGCACGCCGGCTTCACGCGTGTAGAAGCGAATGATGTCGAGCACCGCTTCCTGGGTGATTTCTGCCTCGGTCTTCTTGAGTCCGTTCAAGCGCATCTGCTTCGGAAGGAGATGCTCCATCGCAATGTGCACCTTTTCGTCTTCGGTATAGCCCGCAAGATCGATGGTTTCCATACGATCGAGCAAAGGCGGATCGATGGCGTAGCTGTTGCTCGTTGCCACGAACATCACGTCGGAAAGGTCAAAACCCACATCCACATAGTGATCTTCGAACTCGCGATTCTGTTCGGGATCGAGTACTTCGAGCAAAGCGGCCGAAGGATCGCCCCGCACGCCGGAACCGATCTTGTCGATTTCGTCCAAAAGGAAGAGCGGATTTTTCACGCCCACCTTGGCCATGGCCTGGATGATCTTGCCCGGCATCGAACCGATGTAGGTGCGGCGGTGACCGCGGATGTCGCTCGAATCCTGCACGCCGCCCAAAGCCACGCGCACGTACTTGCGGCCCGTGGCGCGGGCGATCGATTCACCGAGACTGGTCTTGCCGACGCCGGGAGCGCCCACCAGACACAGAATCGGCGACTTGATCTTGTCGACTCGACGCTGCACGGCCAGGTATTCCAGGATGCGCTCCTTGACCTTTTCCAGACCCCAGTGATCGGCGTTGAGGATTTCCTCGGCCTTCTTGAGATCCTTGTTGACTTCGGTCTTTTCCTTCCAGGGCAGCGAAATCAGCGTTTCGATGTAGCCGCGAACCACCGTGGCTTCGGCGTTCGAAGGCGACATCTGCTTTAGCTTGTTGAGTTCTTCCAAGGCCTTTTCTTCTGTCTTGGCAGGCATGCCGCAGGCCTTGATCTTGTCGCGCAGGATCGTGATTTCGTCGTTGCCGTCGGCTACTTCATCATCGGCACCGAGTTCCTTGCGGATCGCCTTGATCTGCTCGTTGAGGTAGTAGTTGCGCTGATTCTTCTCCATCTGCTTCTTGACGCGGCCATGGATACGGCGTTCGACCGCCAAAATGTCCATTTCGTTGTCAAGAATGTCGATGATTTCGTTCAGGCACCCCTGAAGCGTCGTCTGGTCCAGAATCTTCTGCTTGCGGGCATTGTCAACGGGCAGTTGGCTGGCAACAGCGTCGGCCAAAGCCATGGCCGTCGCGCTTTCGCGAATCGGCTGTAGCACCTCTTCGGGCAGCTTCTTGCTTTCCTGTGCGTATTCGATGAAGCGCTGCAGGACAGCTCGGCGGGAGGCCTCTTCGTTGGTCGTCCCCTGCACCACGCACGGATGCGGCGTGTAGGTTGCGCTGTAGCCGTCCTTCGGATTGGAGCGGATGCTTTGAATGTCAATGCGCTCGTCGGCCTCAACGAGCACTTTAAGCGTGCCGTCGGGCAGTTTGAGCATCTGAAGCACACGCGCCAGGGTTCCCGTCTTGTACAAATCTTCAAGCTTGGGATCGTCCCTGCCGCTTTCCTTCTGGGTCACCAGCGCAATCTTTCTGTCGCCGTTCATGGCAGTGCGCACGGAACGAATCGTAAGCGGACGGCCGATGAAAAGCGGAAGCACCGTGTGAGGAAACACCACCAGGTCGCGGATGGGAAGCAAAGGAGCCTGCATCGGCGCGGCTTGCGTGACGTTAACGTTTTCAGTCATAAATCGGGTTCTCGTAATCGAAAAAAGTTTTCCGGACAGCTTATATGGAGACAATTTCAGCCATTTTCAAGCCGATCGAATGCTCCGCGAAACAAAAGAGCCGATCCGGCAGGCTTGCGCCTTGTGTCGATTCCATTGTACGAACAAACGGAGTCGCCCAACCGCAGCAAACCGACTGTTTGCTCATGGTTGGCAAAAATAACTGGAGATCAGGCAAAGAAAGATGCAAAAGCGACCGATTAAGGCCGTCTGAGTCAGAGGCAAGACAGCCCGCAGACCGTCTTGCTCTCCTCAGAAAAAATTGGCGATCGGAAAGAGGATTCTCCGCCTTAGGAGAAGGCCTCTTACTTGTCGACAGAAGCCTGAACGGCAGTGCGGGGCCCTTCGATGAGTTCGGCGCGCACATTGCCTTCCTTGACGTCACCTTCGACCTCAAGCTTCACAGTACCGACTTCGGGCTTGGCGGGCACTTCAAACATGGCATCGAGCAGGGACGATTCCACAATGCTGCGAAGACCTCGAGCGCCGGTCTTGCGTTGCATCGCCTTGTGAGCAATGGCGGCAAGCGCTTCAGGCGTAGTTTCGAACGTGACGCCTTCCATGGCAAACAGTTCGGCGAACTGCTTGATCAAAGCGTTCTTCGGTTCGGTGAGAATCGAGATGAAAGCCTTTTCGTCGAGTTCGTCAAGCGTGGCGACAACCGGCAGACGCCCCACGAGTTCGGGAATCAAACCGTATTTCACCAGATCGGCAGGTTCGGCCTGCGCAAAAAGGTCGGTGAGCGTTTCCTGCGATTCGCTGTGCACCTGCGCGCTGAAACCGATGCCGCTTTTCACGGAACGGCGGCGAACGATCTTTTCAAGTCCGTCAAAGGCGCCGCCGCAGATAAAGAGGATGTTGCTCGTGTCAACCGCCACCATCTTGCCGCGAGGATTCTTACGTCCGCCTTCTGCAGGCACATTGCAGACCGTGCCTTCGATGAGTTTCAAAAGCGCCTGCTGAACGCCTTCGCCCGAAACGTCGCGCGTGATCGACGGATTTTCGCTCTTGCGGGCAATCTTGTCGATTTCATCGAGATAGACAATGCCGCACTGTGCGCGCTCGACGTCGCCGTCGGCCGAAAGCAACAGCTTGTGGATGATGTTTTCCACGTCTTCGCCCACGTAACCGGCTTCAGTCAACGTCGTGGCGTCGGCAATCGCAAACGGCACATTGAGCGTGCGCGCGAGCGTCTGAGCAAGCAGTGTCTTGCCCGAACCCGTGGGACCAACCAACAAAATGTTGGACTTTTGCAGCTCAACGCCTTCGGCCGTGGCCTTGTGCTTCAAGCGCTTGTAGTGGTTGTAGACCGCAACGGACAACACACGCTTGGCACGCTGCTGACCGATCACGTAGTTGTCGAGATGCTCATAGAGCTTCTGCGGCGTCGGAATAGGAGCCGACAGAATATCGGCGACTGCCGCCTCGGAGCTCGATTCAGACGCAGTCTCGCCATGAGCCGAAGCAGATCCGCCGACAGCCGACATCATGCCGCGAATGCATCGATCGCAGATGAGAAAGCCGCGATGCGTGTCGATGAGCGTTTCGACGTCGTTCTTATGGCGTCCGCAAATAGAGCAACGAAGCTCGTTATTCTTTTCCATGATTTCCTTGAATGTCGGGGTTACTCGCCGCGGCGGGTATAGATGCGGTCAATGATGCCGTATTCGAGCGCTTCGGCCGGGCTCATGTAATAGTCGCGGTCGGTGTCGCGGGTGACGATGTCGAGCGGCTTGCCGGTACGTTCCGAAAGGATGCCGTTTAAGAGCCCCTTGAGGTCCTGGATTTCGCGAGCCTGAATCTGGATATCGCTTGCCATGCCGCGGCTGCCGCCCGAGGGCTGATGAATCATGATGCGGGAGTTGGGAAGCGAATAGCGCTTGCCCTTGGCGCCGGCCGCCAGAAGGAAGGCCCCCATCGAAGCGGCCATGCCCACGCAGATCGTCTGCACGTCAGGCTTGATGAACTGCATCGTGTCGTAAATGCCCAAACCGGCGTAAACCGATCCGCCCGGGCTATTGATGTAGAGCGAAATATCCTTGTCGGGATTTTCACTTTCAAGGAACAACAGCTGGGCAATCACGAGATTTGCCGATTCGTCGTTGACTTCGCCCGACAGGAACACGATGCGGTCGCGCAGCAGACGCGAATAAATATCGAAGCTGCGTTCACCGCGGCCGCTCTGTTCGATCACCATCGGGATCAATGCGTTTTGAATGTCGTGCATGATTTGATATTTCGCTTGTTGGAACTCCGCCTCACAGGCCGAGCCGTAAAAAATTCAACGCTTCGGTCGCGCTCAAAGCTTTGCGCTCCCGTAGAAACAAAAACGGAAAAAAGCCCGTGGAAGCTAACGCCTCCTCTGTTGCTTTTTCCCGCTTTCGTGTACCTGACAGGCCCTTGGTACGGCTTGACTGCCGGTGCCTCGGAGCCTGTCGGCGCAGATCAGTTCGCAAGGAACCGAATTATTGGCGACCCATGCCGGAGAGCTGCTCGAAGGTGAGCGTTTCTTCGGTGGTCTTGGCCTTGCTGAAGAGGAATTCGAGAGCCTTTTCTTCGAGGACGCGGCTGGCAAGGTTGTTGCGCTGCGTCTTGACGAGGTCTTCGACCACTTCTTCGGGCTGTTCGTAAGCGGCGGCGAGCAAAGAAGCGCGGGCCTTGATGTCGTCGTCGGTGGCTTCAAGCTTGTTCTGGTCGATGATCGCGGTGATCATCATGCCGATGCGAGCCTGCTTCTTGGCGGGCTCAAGGAAGAGATCCAGCGGAGCGCCTTCCTTGTTCTTCTGACCAGTCATGCCGTAGAGCATCTGCTGGAAGTTTTCGCGCAGACGTTCCTGTTCGGAGTGAACGATGGCGGCGGGAGCCTGGTAGTTGAAGGCTTCGACGGCAGCGTTGAAGGCTTCGGTGCGGTTGCGGTCGTAGAGACGTTCCTGCACTTCGCGTTCGATGTTGCTGCGGATTTCGGTCTTAAGAACATCAACGGATTCGACAGCGAGGGACTTCGCGAATTCGTCGTTGACTTCCGGGTAGTGCGGAGCTTCGACGCTCACGCATTCGAGCTCAAACTGAGCTTCCTTGCCGGCGAGTTCCTTGTTGCCGTAGTTTTCCGGGAAGGTAAGCGAGAAGGTCTTCTTCTGGCCGGCAGCCATGCCCGTGGCGGCATCCTCGAATTCGGGGAGCATGCGGCCCTGACCGAGCACGAAGCTGAAGCCTTCGGCCTTGCCGCCCTGGAATTCTTCGCCGTTGATCGTGCCGGTGAAGTTGACCGTCAGACGGTCTTCAGCGGCAGCCTGGCGGCCTTCTTCCTTCGTGAAGGTGACGCGCTGCTTGACGATCGTGTCGATCGTCTTGTTGACAGCTTCGTCGTCGACCGTGCAGAGGTAGCGCTTGAGTTCAACGGAAGAGAAGTCCGGCAGAACGATATCGGGATAAACCTCGAAGCTCACTTCGAAACGAAGGTCCTTGCTGCCTTCGGCCGGAGCGAGCGGCTTGGCGTCGAACTGGCCGACAACACGGTACTGACCGTCGCGCATGGCCTTGTTGGCTTCGCGTTCGAGCAGCGTGTTGATGACTTCGGCGGAAGCCTGCTGACCGTACATGGCCTCAACCATGGCAAACGGCACATGGCCCGGACGGAAGCCCGGCATCTTGGCCTTCTTGGAAAGGCGACGCAGTTCCTTGGTCACGCCGTCCTGGAATTCCTTGCCGTCGATCGTCACTTCAAGAGTGCGCAGATTCGGGTTGACGGCTTCTTCCTTCTTTTCGGCAGCGGCTTCCTGGGTAGCGGCAACAGCCTTTTCTTCCTGAACGGTTTCTTCAGCCTTCACAGCTTCTTGATTTTCGGTCATTGTTTTTTCTTTCTCAAAGCGCCCGAAACCTCGGCAAATCGCCGGGCACAAAGCGCAGACAGTCGGTTAAAAATTCGGTACAAAAGGGCCAAAAAACGCCCGTAAGCGCCGGATTATACCAAAGAGAGACCTGAAAAAACACGACTTTTTTCAACGTGCACCGCGCTCCGAGTTCGCCCCTAACCGACACTCTCTCGGCTCGGTACTTTCAGAAACACTTTTCCTGCCGGCACCTAGGAAAAAACACCTAGAAAACCTGCGTACAATGCTTGCTCGAAAAATGACCGCTAACGATTCTTAGGAATAATTGAACATGGCAAAGCTTTACATGGGTTTCGATGCCGGCACGCAGTCGGTTAAGGTTGCCGTCTACGACGAAAACTTCAATCCGGTCGCGTCGCACTCGCTTCCCACCACTCTGCACTACCCGCAGCCCGGCTGGGTGCAGATGAACATCGATGAGTTTCTCAACATCACCGTCGAGTGCATGAAGAAGACCGTCGAGGCCATCAAGGGCAAAGGCTACAGTCCGTCCGACATCGCCGCCGTCATGGGTGACGGCATCATCTGCGGCATCTGCGGCGTGGACGAAAACGGCAAAGCCGTCACACCCTATATCAATTATCTCGACAGCCGCACGCAGGCTGACGTTGACGCAATCAACGCCAAGAACCTCGACATCTGGGGGCGTGAAACCGGCAATCCGGAAGCCAACTGCATGTTCCCTGCCATGTTTGCCCGCTGGTTCCTCGCCAACAGCGAAGACTTCCGCAAGAAGGGCGTGAAATTCGTGCATAACGCTCCCTACATCCTCATGAACCTCGCAGGCCTCAAGGGCGAAGACGCCTTCATCGACTGGGGTGCGATGTCAGGCTGGGGTCTCGGCTACAAGGTCGAAAAGAAGGAATGGTCTGACGAGCAGCTCGACATCCTGGGCATCGACAAGAAGTACATGCCCCGCATTCTCAAGCCCTGGGACATTGTGGGCGGTGTGAGCGAAGAAATGGCCGCGCGCACGGGGCTCGTTGCGGGCACTCCTGTCTGCGCTGGCGCAGGCGACACGATGCAGTCGATGCTGGGCTCAGGCGTTTTCGAAGCCGGTCAGGGCGTGGACGTGGCTGGCACCTGCGCCATGTTCTGCGTGTCCACCAAAGGCATCGTTCCGGAACTCTCCAAGAAGGGATCGGGCCTGATCTTTAACAGCGGCACGCTCGAAAACACTTACTTTTACTGGGGCTTCATCCGTACGGGCGGTTTGTCGCTGCGCTGGTTCAAGGACAACATTTGCCAGAAGGCTGACGACTCGAGCTACTACCGCGTGTTGTCGGAAAAGGCCGAAGAAGTGCCCGCAGGCAGCAACGGTGTGGTTTTCCTCCCCTACCTCACCGGCGGCACCGGCGAATTCAAGGGCGCCAGCGGCATGTTCCTCAACATGACCCTGGACGACGATCAGTTCGTGCAGTGGCGCGCCGTTCTGGAAGCCATCGGCTACGACTACATGGAAATCACGGACACCTATCGTGCGGCAGGCGTGGACCTTAACCGCATCACCGTCACGGAAGGCGGCAGCCGCGATTCTCTCTGGAATCAGATCAAGGCTGATATGTTGAACGCAACGGTTGTTCGCTACCGTAACGCGGGCGGCGCCGTGGTGACGAACTGCGTGTTTGCTGCCAAGGCAGCCGGTCACATTGAAGATGTGCGTCCGCTTTTGGAAAAGACGATCATCAAGGACGCCGAGTACACGCCCAACGCCGATAACTCGACGCTTTACCGCAAGCTTTTCGATCTCAAGACGAAGCTTGTGAAGACCGATCTGCAGCCCGCTTACGCCACGCTCATGCAGATGCGCGAGACCAAGGTCGAGAAGTAATAATTCGGCTGATTCTGTTAGATTGACGAACTGCCTGCGGTAAAAACTGCAGGCAGTTTTTTTGAATCGAGCCGACGTTGTTGCATCACCTTAACGTCGTTAAGCCTGATGCGATTAAGGTCAGCCTTCCAGTGAAAAGTCGACCGGTATAGTCAGTGTCAAAGCCGCACAAATTGCTCCAATCCCGGCGCCGCGTTTTTAAATTCTTCGAGCATCTGTTCTCGCATGACTTCAACCGCAAGATGGTCATTCAGATTGCTCATCAGGTCTGCGGCAACGACGTGGCCATCACCATGGCCGTCGACGAAGGCGAGCTCGACCTCAACGTCTGGGATGCAACCTTCTACAAGTGCCTCTTTGAAAACATGCAGATCCTCGGAGCCGAAATTCCGATTTTGCGTGAACACTGCGTTGAGGGCATCACGGCCAATGTCGCCCGCTGTAAGACAGAAGCTCTGGAATCGATTGCGCTGAGTACGGTTGTAGCTGCCACATTCGGCTATCCGGAAGGCGTGCGCGTTGCCCACTACTGTGAAGAAAAGGGCTGCGATGTCAAACAAGCCGTGATCGAACTGAAACTGATGACGCCGGAACAGGCCGACGTTCTCGTTGATCCGCTTTTGATGGCCGAACCCGAAAAGATGGCTCCCATCGTGGCCCGCTTCAAGAAGGAACTCGGCATCCTGATCTAATCCGGTCAGACGCCTGAACGCGCAAACGCCGCCTGAAGAGCCTTTCCTCGGGCGGCGCTTTGTTTGTCGGAACGACACATTAGACCGTATCACTGCAAATTCAGGCACCGAATATGTCTTGGACAGAGAATCCTCGGAGCTCTACGGAATAGTCCGACAGTTTCTGCTCCTGAAGAAAAACTTGTACCTTGCCGCTCAGCTTTGTCTCATCCAATTTCTGCGGATTGGTTTTCACCTCACCGATCAAAAGGCGCTTGGCTTCTCGATCAATCGCGATCAGATCAATTTCGTTTTGACCTTTCCGATCCCACCAGCTGCCGACTTGATCCCACTGACCGCTTTCGATCGTTGAGCGGACAAACCAATGTTCCAGACTGCGTCCCATAAATGTCGGCAATCCGGCTTTAGTAAGCCCAATCATGCGTTCCCATTGCCCGGCTTCGGAAAGCGCCTGCATTTGCGCCGTCGAGATGAAACGCAACCAGAATCGAAAGTACGGATCCGCAATACGATAGCGTATCTGCCGCGAACGGTTTTCTCCGAGAAGCGGACTCACTCGCTGAACAATGCCGAAGAGTTCTTCGAGTCTCTTGATATATGCCGACACATCCTGCGCGATGTTGTCTTGAATCTCAGAGCGTTTCGTGGCACCTGAGGCAATTTTCTGCAGGATTTCAAGGTAAATCGGAGAAGAGACTCGAAACTCGTTGGCAAGCATCACATTGCCTTCCGAGCGAAACCAGCTGCCGTCGTTTGAGAAGATAAGCCGCAACATGGCTTCGCGCGTCATCGCTTCATTGTCGGCGAAGTATTCCACGTAGCGAGCAACGCCGCCCGTCACGGCATAAAGCATCAGGAAGTCCGCTGCCTCCGCGTTCGAAGACTCGTGCAGAAAAATCTCTCGCATCAAACTTGTTGAGAACGGCTGCAGGATCATCAACACATCGCAACGGCCGTACAACGGTTCACTTCTGCTGCCGAAGATACGCTCCAGGCTCGACTGCAAGGAGCCGCTCATCACCAGCAGCAATCGGGCTTCGTTCTTGCCCAAATCCCACACTTTCTGCAATTGCGACCAAAAGGCAGGAGCAAAGCCGTCAATCTCCTGGCACTCATCAATGACGAGCACCATGGGCCTCGTCTTCGAAAGCTCAAGAACATAGCCCACCGTTTCGGCCAAACTTGTGAGCGTAGGCGGGAATTTGATCGCGAGCTGCTCAGAGAGCATTGCAATGATCTGCGCAGAGAGCTGGGCCTCAGAGGTGACGCGCGGCACAAAGCAGTAGGCAAAAGGCACCTTGCTGCCTTCCAATGCCTTGAGGATAAGCTTCGTTTTGCCGACTCTCCTGCGTCCCGTTACAACGGCCATGCGGGCGCATTTTCTTTTCTCACACAGCTCAAGTTGTCGTTGGAGTGTCCGGATTTCGTCCTTTCTGCCGAAGAATTTCACGATCGATACCTTTCATTTGCTGAGATTACGCAAAATCTTAACACCGTTAAGCTTAACCTTGTTAAGGTTTTAAGCAAAAAGGGATCTGATTGTGACATTCATAAAAATCAAGCGCCGCCGGAAGAAGTCATTCCTCGGGCGGCGTTTTGCTAGGAAGTCGACAGGTTAGAAGCGGAAGTCGCGTTCGCCTTCTTCGATGCGGATGATGCGTTTTTCGCAGGCAATGCGCATCTTCTCGTGACAGATCTTCGGAATTTCGTTGGCAATCACGCGTTCGCCAGCTTCCTTCGTGGCGGGGCTCGCGTAATCGCACAGATATTCCTTCATCGTCATCACGGCGTTGGCCTGGCAGTAGCGGGCAATGGAGCCGTCCTTGGCAAATTCCATGAAGCGGTCGCCCGTGCGGCCGGCGCGGTAGCACGCCGTGCAGAAGCTCGGCAGATAGTGGTTGTCCAGGAGCCAATGCACCACTTCATCGAGGCTGCGGCGGTCGCTCGTGTCGAACTGTGCCGTGTTTTCGATTTTGGTGATGTCCTTGATCGTGTAGCCGCCCACGGACGTGCGAGAGCCGCCCGAAATCTGCGACACGCCGAGCTTGAGCGCTTCGGTACGGATGCGCGCGCTTTCACGCGTCGACATGATCATGCCGGTGTAAGGCACGGACAGACGGATCAGAGCCACGACCTTAAGGAACACGTCGTCGGGCACGGCGTTGGAGAACGTTGCCGGATCGATGTCGTCGGCCGGGCAGATGCGGGGCACGGAGATCGTGTGCGGACCGCAGCCGTATGTGGCTTCCAAGTGTTCGGCGTGCATCAGGAGCGCAATGAGATCGTAGCGATAGAGATTAAGTCCGAAGAGAACGCCGAGACCCACGTCGTCGATGCCGGCCTGCATGGCGCGGTCGTGCGCCTCCGTGTGATAGCAATAGTCGGACTTCGGTCCCTTCGGGTGCAGCTCTTCGTAGGTCGGCTTGTGATACGTTTCCTGGAAGAGTTGATAGGTACCGATCTGGGCGTCGTGCAGCTTCTTGTAGTTTTCTACGGTCGTTGCCGCGATGTTGACGTTGACGCGGCGGATGGCGCCGTTCTTGTGCTTGATCGAATAAATCGTCTTGATGGCGTCAAGGATGTATTCGATCGGGTTGTACTTCGGGTGTTCGCCCGCTTCGAGAAGCAGACGCTTGTGACCGAGGTCCTGCAGTGCAATCACTTCACGCTCGATTTCCTCCATCGTGAGCTTCTTGCGCACGATGTGCTTGTTCTTGGCGTGATACGGGCAGTATGTGCAGCCGTTGATGCAGTAGTTGGAGAGGTAGAGCGGCGCAAAAAGCACGATTCGCTTGCCGTAGATGTGTTCCTTCACCTTAATGGCGGCGTCGAAAATGCGCTTGGTGACTTCCGGATCATCGTTGGCAAGCAACACGGCCGCTTCGCGGTGAGTAAGCCCCTTGAAGGTCATCACCTTGTCGAGCAGCTGATCAATCAGGGCTGCGTTATTCTTGTTTTCTTCACCGTAGGCCAGAGAAGCAAGAACTTCCTCGTCGTTGATGAACTCTTCTGCGCGCGTCGAGCGCGGATCGTAAGGGATGCTCACGGCTGTGACTCCTGAAATGCGTGTGCAGGATTATTCTTGTCGTCGACAGCGGACCTCCGGACTCCCGCAAAAATCAGGGCCGATCAGTTGCCCGACCGGCCCTACCTTCTCTATACAGGAGATCCGCCGACCAGGTCTTTCGCAAGCCGTCTCTTGCTCGAGTGAAAGACCGGCGTCGTGTCTGTGTTGATGCGCATTGTGAACGATTTGCTATATTTCGTAAAGTGCAAATATTGCAGACTTTGTTTCCTTTTCTGCAATATATTGCTGTAACCATTTGATTTCTATCTGTTTTCGGTCTTTCGCCATGGAACTCAAATCGAAATCCGTCCGACTCTTCTGCGCCGTTGTCGAATCCGGAAGTCTGCTTGCGGCCGCCGACAAGATCGCGCTGTCGGCTTCCGCCGCAAGCCGCGTGATTTCTCAGCTCGAAGAGCGACTTGGATTTGCGTTGTTCGATCGTTCGGGAAAAGCGCTCACTCTTACCGAAGACGGCGCAGATTTTTATCGGGTGGCCATGGAATCAATGCGCGCCTGGCAACGTCTCGAAGATTATTCAAGAGAGCGCGACCGCAAAAAAACACTGCGTATCGCAGTACTTGCCCGCCATTGCTCGGATGTCATCATTCCGGCCGTTGTCACCATCATGAAGCGCCACGAAGAAACGCTGAGAGTGACAATGGACGTGCATGCCAGCCGCGATATTCACTACTCCAAATACTCCCACCCGTTTGATGTAGGGTTCGGAACACTCTTGAGCAGCCACGACGATTTGGAAAAAACAGCGCTTGCTCACCTGCCGTTTTGTCTGGTCGCCAGCCGTCAGCACCCGATCGCAAGGTATGACACCATCGGACAGGAAGATTGTCGTGAAGCAGAATTCGTGATTCTTTCGCGCGATACGCTCGAACAGGAACACGCTCGTCGCCTGATGCCCGCTCATGCGCGCATCGCGGCCGAAGTGTCTTCCACACAAGTCGCGCTTCGCTTCGTCAAGCGCAATGTCGGCGTTCACTTCACCGATCGACTTGCCGCCAAGAGTGTCTCCAACGACTGCAAGCTCATCGAGCTCAAGGAGCCGCTCACGATCCCCTTCTATGTCTTCTGGCCCAAAGCCGCCGGGCGCATTGATCCCGCCGTATTCGAATGCACGCGCGAGATCGCTGCGAGCATTAAGGCTGCGGGCATTGAACTGACTCCTGAAGGGGAAGCCTTCCTGCGCGACCACTGACGAAAAAGGCAGCGCCGACTAATAAAATCGAGCACTGCCTTTCGGTTGCGTTTGGATTTTTTATGGGTTATTTCTTCAGACCGGCTTTGGCGAGGTCACCCGAAAGAATCCAAGTCACGTTTTCCGGCACCACCATGCGGCGCAGGGCGGCGTTGACAGAGTCAACCGTCACGGCGGCAATCCTTTCCTCAAACTGCTTGCTGAAAGCAAACGTCTTGCCGGCTTCCATGAACTGCAGCCAACTCTGGGCGAGGTAGTCGTCCTGAGCGCGATTGACGGCGCGGGAGTCGAGAATGCCCTTGACGGCTTCCTTAACTTCCTGCTCGGTAAAGCCGTCCTTGACGGCGCGCGCAATCTCTTCCTTGGCGCAGGCTTCAGCCTTGGGCAGATTCTGCGGTGCGACGATTGCGGACATCATCCAGCTCGAGCGGTTGCCGAACTGCGGCAGTTTCACGTGAGAGCCCACGCCGTAAGAAAGACCTTCCTTCTGACGCAGACGATCGACCAGGCGGTTCGAAAGACCCGTACCGCCGCCCAGAATCCAGTCGGCGACAACGAGAGCCGCCGCATCATCGTCGTTGACGTTGCCCTCAAAATCGACGCGCGCGAAGATCACGGCGTTTTCCTTGCTCGGGGCGTCAATCACAATGCGCTCGGCCGCCACGGGCTTGAATTCGCTGTAGTAGCGCTCAAATGCATAGGCCTTGTCAACCTTCTTGCCGTTGGCGTAGGCCTTTTGCAAAGCAGCCTTGACGGCAGCCGGATCGAATTCGCCGACAATTGCAATCGCACCGTGCTCGGTGCTCACGGCGGTCTTATACCAATCGTAAAGTTCGTCGCGAGTGAGGCTCTTGAAGGCCGCAAGCATCTCTTCGTTGAGCGATGCGTTGCGCGGATCGCCGTCGGGATACGTGCGGAAGTGCTTCTTTAGAGCTTCGCGAGCCATGTAGACCGGATCGTCACTCTTAGCCTCCATCATCGCCGTCATCTGCTTGACGAGCTGATTGACTTCCTTTTCAGGGAACGTGCTCTTTTCGATAAGCTTGCCGAAGAGTTCGATCGTGGCGACCAGGTTGTCTGCCGTGGTCGTGTACCCCATCACGTCGCCCTGGACCTTGAGTTCGGTGCAGGCGTCGGCAATGGCCTTACGATCCATCCCCTCGGCACCGCGCGAGAGCATCGGCAGAACAAGCGTGTTCAGAGCCGCCTTGCCGCGGTTGCTTTCGAGATTGCCCCACTGCACGTTCGTCAAGACGGTCACGGTGCGGCCGCGCGTCTTTTTGGGCAGCAACGCAACTTCAAGTCCGCCGATGCGCAGGCGTTCGGTGCGCGCATCGATATTGGCCTGGCTCGCATCAAAGGCTTCGGCCTGATCGCCCTCTTCCTTGAAGGTCGCCTTGGCGATCACGTCCTTGACGTCAGGAGTCGTCATGTAGGGCGCGCGCTTGGGATGATCGTCCGGAATGAAGAGGCCGACCACACGGTTGTCGCGCACGAAGTAGGTTGCTGCGGCGGTGTTGACGTCCGCAGGCGTCACCTTGGCCGTAGCGTCGCGATCGGCAAAGAAGAGTCGCCAGTCACCCAGAGCGATGTAGTCCGAGAGGTCAATCGCAAAACCCTCGGGATCCGAAAGCGCGCGATCGTAGTCGACGGCAGCCTCGGACAGACTCGTACCCACTTCCTCGTCGGTGGCAGGCTTCTTCGCAAACGAAAGTTCAATGGTTTCAATGAGCTTGTTTTTCACCGATTCGATGTCGTCACCCTTTTTTACCATGGCGCCAAACATCACGAAGCCCGGATCGCGCGTGGACATGGGCCAGCCGAAGACCTGCGTGGCCATGCCGGTTTCTACGAGCGCCTTATAAAGTCGTCCGCGCGGAGAATCGGCAAGAATGTCGGTTGCCGTTTCCACCGCATTGGTGTCTTGGGCAAGAGCCGAAGGCACGCGGTAGCCCACCGCAACGAGCTGGGTTTCACCAGGGCGGCGGATTTCAAAGGTGCGCGGGCCGTCGGCGACGGGCTCAATCGTCCATGCCTTCGGAAGCACGCGGTCAGGGCGCTTGATCTTGCCGAACGTCTCCTGAATCCATTCGAGAACCTTGGCTTCGTCAAACTTGCCGGAAACCGTCAGCACGGCGTTATCGGGCTGATACCACTTGCGATAGAACGCCTGCAGATTTTCGATGGGCACGTTTTCAATGTCGCTGCGCGCCCCGATCGTGCTGCGGCCATAGGCGTGCCAATCGTAGAGCACGGACTGCATACGCTTGAGCATCACGGATATGGGCTTGTTTTCCCCCATTTCGTACTCGTTGCGCACGACGGTCATTTCGGTGTCGAGATCCTTCTTGGCGATGAAGGAATTGGTCATCGCGTCGGCACTCCAGCCGAGCGCCCACTTCATGTTGTCGTCGTTGGCGGTAAAGCTCACGAAGTAGTTCGTGCGGTCGAGCCACGTCGTGCCGTTCATGCGAAAACCGCGGCGCGTGAATTCCTTGGTGGGATCGGGGTAGTTCTTGCTGCCCTTGAACATCAGGTGTTCAAGAAGATGAGCCATGCCGGTTTCGCCGTAGTTCTCCATTCGGCTGCCGACGAGGTAGGTCGTGTTGACCGTGGCCGTGGGCTTGCTCTGATCAGCAAAAAGAACGATCTGCAGACCGTTGTCGAGTTCGTAGCTCTTGATGCCTTCGACCGTGTGCACGGGCTTGAGGCCCGCAGCGCAGGCCGACATTGCAGTGACTGCTGCTGAAGTCATAAGTACGTATTTAAGTCCTTGATTCATATGTAAGAAATCCAATCTGTGCACTCATACGAGCGTGCGGTTCTCCAAAGATTCGGCTTATCCGGCAGTCCGAGAACAAGCACAATAGCCACAAATCTATAGTTCCGTGCGCGTCAAATCCGTGTAAGAGGGCAACAAAAGTTCGAAAATGTTACGCAAGCTGTCCTCAGATGTCCACGAATCCAGGGCGTCTTTCTCCGACCTTATAATGGCCGAACTGAAAAAACGGCCGGCTTATGCTCTGTCCGGCTTTTCCATCCGCTTATCGAAGAAACCGCCGTGAAATTATTTTTCGACCTTTTCCCCATCATTCTGTTTTTCGGAGCGTTCAAGTTCGGCGAATCCGATCCGCAGACAGCAGCCGACATTCTGACCGCAATCACCGGCGGCACCGACCCGGAACACGCCCCCGTCATGCTGGCCACGCTCGTAGCCATCATTTCCACCTTCATTCAAATCGCGATCGTGTTCGCCCGCGGCAAAAAACCTGAACCGATGCTGTGGATTTCGCTTGCGGTGATCGTCGTCTTCGGTTCTCTTACGATCTGGTTGCAAAACGAGATGTTCATCAAGTGGAAACCGAGCATTCTCTACTGGATTTTCGGCGGCATTCTTCTATTTGCGCAGTGCACCGGCCGCAACTACATCCGCAAGCTTTTGTCGACCGCGGAAATCGTAATGAACGACGCCGCATGGAATACGCTGCAGAAAGCCTGGATTGCCTTTTTCGCCATCGTCGGCATCATCAATCTTGCTGTGGCATACACTTGTTCGACCGACACATGGGTGAACTTCAAGTTATTCGGTTTGATGGGGTTGACACTGATTTTTACAATTGGCATGGGGTTTTGGATCGCCAAAAATTCACCATCTTTGGAAAAATAATCGGACTTTATTTTCGTTTTACCAACGAAGGAACTTTCTTCTATGGCTATCAAACATTTCGCTGTCGGCTGCGCCGCCATCCTGACCGCCGCCGGCGCCATGGCCGCGACCTCCAACTTCACCGTCAACGGCCAGACGATCACCAAGGCTCAGCAAGAAGAACTTATCCGCGTCTACACCTCTCGGGGACAAGAACGCACGCCGCAACTTGAAACGCAGGTCCGCCATCTGCTGACCCGCGACGCACTGTTGCTGCAAGAAGCTCGCAAAGCCAAAATTTCGGAACGCGATGATGTTCAGCGCATGATCGACAATGCCACCAAGAACATTCTGATGAGTACCGTCATCAACGACTGGCTCGCGAAGAACCCCGTCAAGGAAGAAGAAGTCAAGGCTCTCTTTGAAAAGGAACAGAAACGCTGGGGCAAGACCGAAGTGTCCGTGCGCCACATCCTCGTTGAAGACGAAAAGACCGCCAAGGATCTTCTGGCCCGCGTCAGGAAAGGCGGAGACTTTGACCGCATCGCTCGCGAAAACTCCAAGGACACGGCACAGAACCGCGCCATGGGCGGCCTGATCGATTGGACCTCGCCCAATATGTTCGACAAGGAATTCGCCGAAAGCTTCAAGGACCTCAAGCCGGGCCAGATCGCCAAGAAGCCCATCAAGACGCAGCTAGGCTGGCACGTCGTGAAGCTCGAGGGTGTTCGTCCCGCACAGCGCTTCGTGAACTATCAGGCCGAAAGCCCCGCTCTGCGTCAGCTTCTGAACCAGCAGCGCGTGCAGAGCTACATCGACAATCTGATCAAGAACGCCAAGATCAGCGATCAGACGAAAACTAAAGCGAAGTCGAAATAATTTTCCGAACGGCTCAATCTCAAACGCCCGCCTCTTTCTTGAGCGGGCGTTTGTTTTTGCTCGGGCCGATTTGCTCTCCTCCATTATGGTTAGTCTCCGCTCACGCTTTCCTCACTTCTGCCTTGTACTTTCGATCTAATACTCGTCGTCGCGAGGTGTAACCAAACACGGTCGTTGGAAGGAAAGTAGTCCTGCCGTATGAGATAAAGTACTTTCGGCGTATAGGTTTTCTCAAGGTGCCTCGATAGCATCCTTACAAAGCCTCAGGGGGGATTGTTTGTTTAAAAAACCTCTTGAAGCTCTCGGTACGAGATTCGAATTAAAACTGAATCGCCCCTTCACCGAAAGGAGAAAGCCTATGTTTGAAACGCAATATGAAGCGTTACGACGCCAAGGCATCAGCCGCAGAAGCTTCTTGCAGTTCTGCTCGCTCACGGCCGCAAGCCTCGGGCTCGGAAGCGCCGGCGCACAGGAAATTGCTCAGGCCATGAAGACCAAACCCCGCACGCCGGTCGTTTGGCTGCACGGTCTCGAATGTACCTGCTGCACGGAATCGTTCATCCGCAGCTATAACCCCATCGCCGCCAACATGGTGATGGATCTGATCAGTCTCGACTACGACGACACGATCATGGCCGCCGCCGGCCACCAGGCAGAAAGCGCCCTGGCCGACACCATCGAAAAGTACAAGGGCAACTACATCGTTGCCGTGGAAGGCAACATCCCGCTCGGCCAGGATGGCGTCTTCTGCATTCCGGGCGGCGAAACGTTCCTGAACAAGATCAAGCACGTCTGCCACGACGCCAAGGCCGTTATCGGCTGGGGTTCCTGCGCCGCCTGGGGCTGCGTGCAGGCCGCCAAACCCAATCCCACGAAATCGGTGCCGATCACCGAAGTGATCACCGACAAGCCCGTTGTTCTCGTTCCGGGCTGCCCGCCGATTCCCGAAGTGATGACCGCCGTCATCACCTATATCCTCACCTACGACCGTCTGCCGCCTCTGGATCGCCTCGGCCGTCCGAAGATGTTCTACGGCCAGCGCATTCACGACAAGTGCTATCGCCGCGCCCACTTTGACGCCGGTCAGTTCGTTGAAAAGTTCGACGACGAAGGCGCCAAGCTCGGCTATTGCCTGTACAAAGTCGGCTGCAAGGGCCCGACCACCTACAACGCCTGCTCGACGGTCGAATGGAACGAAGGTCTGTCCTGGCCCGTCAAGTCCGGCCACGGCTGCATCGGCTGCTCGGAAAACAACTTCTTTGACAAGGGCAGCTTCTACAACCACGAACCCGACATCCTGCCTCCGGGCTGGGGTGGCGTCGAAGCCACGGTCGACAAGGTCGGCATCGCCACCGTTGCCGTCGTCGGCGTGGCCGCCGCAGCGCACGCAGCCATGAGCGCGGTTGCCCAAGCCCGCGCCAAGACCAACAAGGACATCGGAGGTAAAGAATGAGCAACAGCCAGAACACCCGCCGCGTTGTCGTTGACCCCGTCACCCGCATCGAAGGTCATCTGCGCGTGCAGGCAGAAATCGACGCCAACGGCGTCATCACCGACGCGATGAGCACCGGCACGATGTGGCGCGGTCTCGAAGTGATTCTCAAGGGGCGCGATCCGCGCGACGCCTGGGCGTTCGTCGAACGCATCTGCGGCGTCTGCACCGGCATTCACGCGCTTGCAGCCGTGCGCGCCGTCGAAGACGCCATCGGCATCAAGATCCCGAAGAACGCCAACATCATCCGCAACCTGATGAATGCAACCCTGTACGTACAGGACCATCTGGTGCACTTCTATCAGCTCTCGGCTCTGGACTGGGTCGACGTGGTGAGCGCTCTGTCGGCCGATCCGCGCGAAACGAGCGAAATCCAGCAGAAGATCAGCCCGCATCACCATCTGGCGACCGCAGGCTACTTCCGTGACGTGCAGGCGCGTCTGAAGAAATTCGTCGAAAGCGGCCAGCTTTCCATCTTCAAGAATGGCTACTGGGGCCACCCGGCCATGAAGCTGCCGCCGGCCGTCAATCTCCTTGCCGTTGCGCACTACCTTGAAGTGCTCGACTTCCACAAGGAAATCATCAAGATCCACACCATCCTCGGCGGCAAGAACCCGCATCCGAACTACCTCGTGGGCGGCGTCGCCTGCCCGATCAACATGCACGACACAGGCGCCGCAGGTGTCATGGTCAACGAAGTGAGCATGAACTACATGCGCGACATCGCCAAGGCGTGCGTGGACATCGTCAACAACGTCTACATTCCCGACGTCAAGGCGATTGCGAGCATGTATCCGGATTGGTTCAAGATCGGCGGCGGCATCAGCTCCAAGAACCTCCTTTGCTACGGCGACTTCCCCGAAATCCCCAACGAATGGAGCGACAAGAGCCTGATGATGCCGATGGGCGCGATCATCGACGGCAAACTCAACGAAGTGCATCCGGTCGACCTGCGCAACCCGGACGAAATCCAGGAATTCGTCGATCACTCGTGGTACAAGTACCCGGGCGACAAGAAGGGTCTGCATCCTTGGGACGGCGTCACCGACCACGCCTTCGGCTTTGCCCCGGACTCCGACGGCACGCCGCAGAAGTACAACTGGATTTCCCAGAACGGCAAATACACGTGGGTGAAGAGCCCGCGCTGGAAGGGCCACATGATGGAAGTCGGACCGCTTGCCCGAGTCGTCATGGGTGTCGCCAAGAACATGCCGCAGTACAAGGATCCGGCATTGGCCACTTTGAAGGAACTCAACCTTCCGCTCGAAGCCATGTTCTCGACGCTCGGCCGCCACGCCGCCCGCGCGCTCGAAGCAAGCTTCATGGCCGACATGATGGTGAAGTACGTCGACGATCTGATCGCCAACATCCGTGCCGGCGACGAAGCTGCCGCCAACATGGAATTCTGGGAACCCAAGACCTGGCCCAAGCAGTGCAAGGGCGTGGGTGCGTGCGAAGCACCCCGCGGCGCACTGGCACACTACTGCGTCATCGACAACGGCAAGATCGCCAACTGGCAGGCCGTCGTCCCGACGACGTGGAACGCTAGTCCGCGCGACACGGAAGGCAACCACGGCGCCTTTGAGGCTTCGCTCATCGGCACCAAGCTTGCCAAGCCCGAAGAACCGCTTGAAATCATCCGCACGATCCACTCGTTTGACCCGTGCCTGGCCTGTGCAACACACGTGCTGGACAACAAGGGCGAAGAGCTCGTGAGCGTCAAGGTTCGCTGATCCGGATATTGACGCGCCAAGTCCGAACGAGCGGCAAAATCACTTTGCCGCCCGTCGGACCAACAGATTGAAGGTACGTTTATGAAAATCGATCCCGTCACCTATGAAGTTGACGTTTCGGCAGGAACGCACCCGCTGTACGTGTGGGAAGCGCCCGTGCGAATCTGGCACTGGGCGATGGCCGTGTGCATGGCGGTGATGATCGTCACGGGTTTTCTCATCGGAGCTCCTCTGGTGGCAAACCTGGGCGACACCTGGGCAACGTATGACTTCGCATACATTCGGCTTGCGCACTTTGCCGCCGGCATGATCTTTACGGTCATCTTTATCTGGCGACTGTACTGGGGCATCGTCGGCAACAAATACTCGCGCATGATCCTCGTGCCGCCGCTCTGGAGTCTGAAGTGGTGGAAGATGCTCTTTGAGCAGGTCAAGTACTACCTGTTCCTGAGAAAAACCTCCCCCGAGTACGCCGGGCACAACCCGCTTGCTCAGTGCGCCATGTTCTTCATGTTCACTCTGGGCAGCATCGTGATCATCATCACGGGGCTCGCGCTCTACGCTCAGGCCTGGGGTGCCGACGCCGGCTGGTACGCCTGGTTCGAATGGGTGTTCGTGCTCTTTGGCGACAGCCAGGCCGTGCGCACCACGCACCACGCGTTCATGTACATCTTCATCCTCTTCTCGATTGCTCACATCTACATGAGCTTCCGTGAAGACGTCATGGGCGGTGCCACCACCATCAGCTCGATGACGAGCGGCTTGAGAATGTTCAAGCACAGCGGCGAAGAACACTGACCGTAACTCAACCCGCGCAGCCCTGCGGGGCTGCCGCATCCGACGGACTGCAGGCGACTGCGGTCCGTTTCTTTTTATGCACGGTGTAGGTCGGCCGAAGTATGCCGCTTTCGACTAACGACTGAGGAATAAAGGGGCGCTTTCGCGCACAATTGGTAAGGCGTTGTTTGGCCGGAGGCCACTGTCCTACCGGTTCTATTTGTCAAGGTTTTCGCATGCAGACCGTTCCCGGATTCGATCTTTTTGAACCGACCGACGTGCTCGTTTTGGGCGTCGGAAACATCCTCTGGGCCGACGAAGGCTTCGGCGTTCGCGCCGTTGAAGCATTCAACGCCCGCTACAAGCTTCCCGAAAGGACGAAGGTGGCCGACGGCGGCACGCTCGGTATGTATCTTCTCGAACTCATCGGCGCCACTAAGGATCTGCTGCTTTTTGACTGCGCCGATCTGCAGGAAAAACCCGGCACTCTCAAGCTTTTGACGGGCAACGAGGTGAAGTTCTGGTCGGCCACGAAAATCTCTCCGCACCAGACCGGCATGAATGAAGTGCTCGCACTTGCCGAACTGCAAGGCCATGCTCCCGAGCGCATCGCCGTGGTCGCCATTCAGCCCGAAATTCTGCAAGACTACGGCGGCTCGCTCACGCCCGCCTGCGAAGCGGCGCTCGATCAAGCCGTCGAAATGGCCAAAAACGTGCTCACGGACTGGGGTTATGCCGTTGCGGTCCGTCCCGAAGGAGAAAAGGTTTCCCCTCTGGGCGACGCGTCACTGAACAAACGCGACTACGAAACACAACGCCCCTCCGAAGAAGAGGCACCGCGAGAGGGCGACGTCCGCTTCTTTCCCAAATTTCAATAAGGAGACCAAAACATGTGCATCGCCGTTCCCATGCGTGTTCTGGAAGTGCGAAGCGACAGCGACGTCGTCGTAACGCGTCCCGGACGCACGGAGATCGCCAATGCTTCCTTCGCCGATGAAATGCCGGCGGTCGGCGATCTGGTTTTGGTTTTCCGCGGCACGATTCTTCGCACCGTATCCCAAGACGAGGCGCTCAAAATCGAGTCGGCATTGTGCTGCGTGGAAGAAGCCATGCGCACGGACGAAGCCGAAAGCGCCGACGCCGCCTTTGCCGACATCATTGAAAACACCGGGAAGCTTCCGCCGCACCTGCAAAAGCTCGTCGGTCAGAAAACGATGTAGCCTCCTTTCGGAAAAAGGCCGGTGAGCGTTCTCTCCGGCTCTTTTGTTTTGACGGACGCTGCCGCATCTCTACCGTACAATTGCGCACATTGTGGGTACCTTTTTTTGCTCATCCGATGTCAGACGTTTTGTCCGTTCTCGCCTCTTCTCTTAACGATACGCAACTGGCCGCTGCCACTCGGCGCCTCAAGACGACGACCGCGTCGGGCGGCAACCGTTCGGCTGCTCTCACGGCCCTCATTGAACTGGCCCGCAGTCAAAAACGGATGGCGGTTTTAATTTGCGCCAACGCGTTTGACGTCGCTCGTCTCAATCAGGAAATCGCCTGGCTCGACCCCTCGCTCAAAGTCTCAAGCCTTCCCGATTGGGAGACGCTCCCCTACGACACGATGAGTCCGCATGCGGATTTGGTCAGCGAACGCTTGGAGACCCTCTACAACCTCACAAGCGACGATCTGCCTGCTCGCCCGGACGTTCTCATTGCGGCCGCGAGCACCGCTGCGCAGCGCTTTGCACCGAAATCCTACGTCGCTGGCAACACGTTTTTCTTTCGCAAAGGACAGACCATCAGCATCGCCAAGCTTGAGGCCGACCTAGTGGCAGCCGGCTACGGGCGCGTCGAGCAGACGATGGCTCCGGGCGAATTCGCCGTGCGCGGCGGCATCGTCGACATCTTTCCGATGGGCGCCGAAGCCCCGCTTCGTCTAGACCTCTTTGACGACGAGATAGACGCGATCCGCAGTTTCGATCCCGACTCGCAACGCAGCACCGGAAACGTTGATCGCGTGCGCATTCTGCCCGGTCACGAATTTGCTTTCGACGAAGAATCCCGCAATCGGTTCCGTGCCGCCTGGCGCGCAGCTTTCCCGGGCGACCCCAACAAGTGCCCGGTGTACGTTGACGTGGGCTCGGGGATCTGCTCTCCGGGCATCGAATACTATCTGCCCCTCTTTTTCGAGTCGACGGGAACGCTTGCCGATTATCTTCCGGACAATGCGCTATTCATCACTTTGGGTGAAACGCGAGACGCCATCGACGCCTTCATGCGTCAAACGCAGGAGCGCTACAAGTTTCTCTCGCACGATGCGCAAAGACCGGCGCTCGCCCCCGAAAAGCTCTTTGACAAGGCTGACGACTTTTTCGACGCCATTGCGCCCTTCGGCCGCATTTCTCTCAAAGCCCCCGAAACAGGCATCGATACACCGCTTACGATCGAGCGATCGGCTAAGGATCCAGCCGCCAAGTTGAAGGACTTCATCGCAAAGTGCCGCATTGAGAAAAAACGCATTCTTATCGTCGCAACAGGCTCGGGTCGTGCGGCGCGTCTGCAGGAACTGCTGCGCGACGGCGTGCGCGAACCGGAACTCGTCGACTCCTTTGCGGCTTTCGTAAACGGCACGGAGCCCCTTTCGATTGCCGTAGGGCCGCTCTCGGGCGGCTTTGTGCTCGAAGAGTCGGGCCTGGTGGTCGTCACCGAGTCCGAGCTCTACAACACGAAAGCGGTCATTCGCCGCCGCGGACACAGCCGCACCACCAACGTCGAAGCGATCATTCGCGACGTGAGCGAACTGCGCGAGGGTGATCCGGTCGTGCACGCCGCCCACGGCGTAGGCCGATACCACGGGCTGGAAACGATCTCCACCGAAGAAGGTCCCGCCGAATTCGTACGCATCGACTATGCCAACGACGCCAAGTTGTTCGTGCCGGTCTCGCAACTCAACCTCATCAGTCGCTATACGGGTGCCGACAGCGAGCACGCGCCGCTCAACAACCTCGGGCGCGGCGACTGGGAAAAGGCCCGCAAAAAGGCGGCGCAGAAAGTGCGCGACACCGCTGCCGAACTCTTGCACCTTTACGCCATGCGCGAAGCCAAGCAGGGCTTTGCGTTTGAAACGGAATCGTCGGACTATCAGGCTTTCTGCGAAGGCTTTGCCTTTGAGGAAACGCCCGATCAGGCCGCTGCCATCGCCGCCGTCATCAATGACATGCACTCGGGCCGTCCTATGGACCGACTCGTGTGCGGCGACGTGGGCTTCGGAAAGACCGAAGTGGCCCTGCGCGCTGCCTTCATCGCCGCCATGAACGGCAAACAGGTCGCGATCCTCTGCCCGACGACGCTTCTTGCCGAACAGCACGCCCAGACCTTCAAGGACCGCTTTGCAGCCTGGCCCGTGAAAGTCGCTGAGCTCTCGCGCTTCCGCACCTCCAAGCAGACGACCCAGACGATCGAAGGTCTTGAAACCGGCACGGTCGACGTCGTCATCGGCACGCACAAGCTTTTGAGCGAATCGGTCAAATTCAAACGTCTCGGGCTCGTTGTGATCGACGAAGAACACCGCTTCGGCGTTCGACAGAAGGAACGCTTAAAGAGCCTGCGCGCGGAAGTCGACGTTTTGACGCTCACCGCCACTCCGATTCCCCGAACGCTGGCGATGAGCCTTGAGGGCATCCGCGACTTCTCGGTGATTGCCACGGCACCGCAAAAGCGCCTCGCGATCAAGACTTTCGTGCGCCGCGAAACCAAGGCGCTGATTCGAGAGGCCGTTATCCGCGAACTCAAGCGCGGCGGACAGGTGTATTTCCTTCATAACGACGTGGATACCATTCAGGCCCGCGCCGAGATGCTCCGAGAGCTGATTCCGGAAGCGCGCATTGGCATTGCCCACGGCCAAATGAGCGAGCGAGAACTCGAGCGCGTCATGCGCGAGTTCTACCGGCGCGAGTTCAATGTGCTCGTCTGCACAACCATCATCGAGACGGGCATCGACATTCCGATTGCCAACACGATCATCATGCACCGCGCCGACAAGTTCGGGCTCGCACAACTGCACCAGCTGCGAGGCCGCGTCGGACGTAGTCACCATCAGGCCTACGCGTACCTGCTCATTCCCGACGAAGGGGCGATTACGAAGAACGCCGAACGGCGACTGGAAGCCATCCAAAATCTCGAAGAGCTCGGAAGCGGCTTTTACCTTTCCATGCACGACCTGGAAATCCGAGGCGCGGGTGAAGTTCTCGGTGACGAACAATCGGGCGAAATGGCGCAGGTGGGCTTTGAGCTCTATACGCAGATGCTCAAGCGCGCCGTCGATTCGCTTCGCCGCGGCGAAGAGCCGACCTTTGACTCGCCCTTTGAGACGCTCACTGAAATCAACCTGCATCTGCCTGCATTGCTGCCCGACGACTACGTGCCCGATGTCGGAACGCGTCTGTCGCTCTACAAGCAATTGGCCGCTGCCCAGACGCTCGAAGAGCTCGGCGAGTGCACCGACGATCTCACGGATCGCTTCGGGATGCCCGTGCCTGCCGCAAAGACGCTTCTGGCTGTTCACCGTCTGCGCATCGAGTGCGCCGCCATCGGCATCCGCAAGATCGATGCGGCCGAACAAGCCATCGTCTTTACCTTCGCTCAAAAGACCATGTTCGATCCGGCCGTGATGTTTGCGCTGCTGCAAAAGCGCCGAGACCTGCGCGTGCTGCCGGGCACGTTCACGCGACTCAAGATGACGGTCAATTCCGAAAACGCCGTCACGAGGCTTCAAAACGTCCGCACGATCGTCAACGCGCTGTTGGAAAGCCTGCCGCCCGAAAAGCGGCCTTGAGTCTCAAGAGATCCGCCGCAGCGCTCTTTCTTGAGCCGACGAGCGCTGCGGTACAATTGGGCGCGTCATTTCACAGAATAAAACGATGTCCGCCTCTCGCATCTCTTCGCCTCAACCCTTTGTCTTCACCGTCATCTGTCCCAAGGATGAAGTGATCGCAATCGAGTTCTTCGCCGTGCCGCAGTTTGCTGCCGAGCACATCGGAGACATTCGCATCGACTGGGGAGACGGCAACGTGACGGTTGCCGACGTCGCAATGTCGTCCGACTCCGTCGCGGAGATTGTTTCGGGCGAGGACATCATGCCGACGAGCAGCTGCTCGCACCGCTACGCTGAAGACGGCAAGCGCACCATAACGGTGACAACACCTTCGGGTTTTTTGCCGCTAAAAAAACTGCCCTATCAAACAGTGAGCGTCTCAACCGCCTTGCCGACGCTCACCATGGGCGAATCGGATCCGGAAGGACGTCCCGAACCCTCGGACACCCTGCCGCCGCTTTTCGCGAAAGACCCTGAAACGGGACGAGCGTCCTTGAATTTCATATGCCCGGATTTTCTTGCGAACAACCCCAATCTGGCCTTTTTCGACGAAGCTTTCATGGGGGTGCCGCTCAAGACCGTTCCGGTGTCGCTCTTTTCACCATGCAAGTCCCTAAAGAGCCTTGCGCGCACGTTTGCCCACAGCCAACTTACGGCCATTCCATACGGCCTGCTGCGTCACGCGCTCACTCTTTCGCTGTGCGAAGAGACTTTTGCGCACTGCAGTTCGCTGCGCGACGTCGACAATCCATTCGGCGACAAGAAGAATTTGCCGGTGTGCCTGGAAGGCTTCATGCTGGGCGCTGCGCCCCGCCTGTTTGCATGGTGCGACAAAGGGCGCCGACAGGAAGCGGGCTGGATTCGCCCGCACGCCAATCTTGCCGACCCGTGCTTTGAGTTCGATTGGCACGCCGCGCCACTCTCATCCGAACCCATCGTGCTCTTTTACCCCATTGATCTGGAGCTCGAGGGCGACCTTTTCGTCGAATGGGGCGACGGAGCTGTCGAGCGCATCGACTGGAACAGCACCGATGCGCTTTCGCACACCTACGCGCAGCCGGGAGTCTATCGCGTGAAACTGCACTACACGGCAGGCGAAGAGGTTCGCCCCTTCCGCTTGGGCAGAGCCGTCACGGCCATACACAATGCGCTTCCCGCTTTCCACCCGCGCACCGTTGAAACCTTGGGCGACTTCTGCGGTTGGGCGGCCGACCGCCGAGAACTCAGAAGTATTCCCGAGGATCTCTTTGCCAACAATCCGACGATCGTCAATCTCGAGCAGGCCTTCGCGGGCTGCGTGCAGCTTACCGACGTCGCCGACGGCATCGTCTCGATGCTTCCCGATTTGAAGTGCACCGACGGCATGTTTGCCTTTTGTAAGAGCCTCAAGGCGCTTCCCGCCAGTTATCTCGCTTCGCCTCGTTTACCACGCTACGACTGCTTTGCGGGTGAGGCGACAACCGAAACCTCTGACCATAACCAGGAGACTGCAGCATGACCAAGTTTGTCGCAGAAATCACCGTTGGCAAACGCGATCGTCTTGTCACGCTGCGCATTCCTGCCGGCAACACGATCGCTCCGTCGTTACGCCAAGTGTCTGTGACGTTTGACGGCGAGACCTCGCATCATCACCGCGAGCCCATTTCGAGCACCGTGCTTGAATATCACCCCATGCCGGGCACGCATCGACTGGAAATCGACTTCGGCGGCCCTATGCCCGCCGCCACGCTCATTCTGCCCGAACAGACGACGGCGATCATCTCGCCCATTCCCGCTTTGTACAACGACGCCACGGGGATGCTCAGCACGGCGGGCCACATCTGGAACCCGATCAAGCCTCCGCGGCAGTTGACGCATCTCGTCTCATCGCTTTTTGCGCACAACACGCATCTGGTGGCGCTCTCGGGGACCTTTGCAGGCCTTACGGCATTAACCGAAGTTCCCGAATCCCTCTTTTTCCCGCTCATCTACGCGCGGACGTTCACGGGCGTGTTTGCCTTAAGCGGCCTAGCACACGTAAGCCGGCAGCTTTTTACGGCCAACCTTCAGGCCGAAGACTTCTCGGAAGCCTTCATGGGCTGCAAGATGCTGCACACGATTCCGGCGGAGCTTTTCAGCACCAACACTCATGCGCGCATCTTTGACCGTACCTTTGCCGAAAGCGCATTGGGCGATGTGCCCGCGACACTCTTTGCGAACATCGCCAAGCGCGGCTCGTTTGTCGAAACGTTTGCCCGCACGCAGGTCAGGCGCGTTCCTGAGGGCCTCATGAACGGCACAGAGCCGCTCAACGTTGACGGCATGTTTGAGCCTGCGCAAACCCTCGAACACGATCCGATGAACATCAAGGCCGCTGCCGACCTCCCTCAGGATTTTTTCGAGGCCACACGCACGGCAGCGGGCGTACCGACCAAGCGAGTCAGCTTCTGACAGAAAGCCATTGCATCAACCGCCCGAGCGCCGGCAACGGTCTCGGGCGTTTTGTTTCCCTCGATTTGCTAACACCATCGCAATAGGCCTCAGAAGCGCCGCGCTATAGAAATGCCTCTCAGTACGGAAACCGCCCGACGAGGCGTACAATCGACCTTACTGTTGCTTTTCGGTGCCCTTCGGGGCTTTTTTGAACATGAATATCTTTGTCGTTCTTGCCCTTGCGATGCTCCTCATCATCGTGGCGCTTCGCAAGAAAGTTCCCATCGGTCCGGCCATTCTGGCGGGCGGCCTGCTCATCTGGGTCGCCGTCAAGCCGGAAATCCCCCTGCTCGGTGAAGCCGCCAAGCAAATGTTCACCATGCAGCGCACCTACGACCTGCTCTTTGCTCTCTATTTCGTGGTGTGCCTTGAAATCGAACTTCGCAAGAGTGGCTGCCTCAAGGGCATGGTGCAGTACCTCAACCACCTGATTCACTCCACTAAGGTGACGATGGCGGTGATGCCGGCCTTCCTGGGATTGTTGCCTTCCGTGGGCGGCGCTCGCTTCTCAGCGCCGATCGTCGACAACGCTTCCAAGGGCATGACGATCACGGCAGAACAGAAGGCAACGATTAACTTCTGGTTCCGTCACATCTTTGAATTCTCAAGTCCCATCATTCCGGGCATGATTCTTGCTTGCTCGATCGTGGGCGTGGGTGTAGGCGACGTGATTATTCACCTTGTTTGGGTGACGGCTCTGATGTTTGCCATCGGCTGGCTGATGTTCGTGCGTCCGATGAAGTTCGAAGACCTGCGCGCCCAGAACATGGGTGAAGACCCGGACTTTGATCTCGCACGCAACCGCATGGACTTCTGGCTTTCGATTCTGCCCGTGGCGGCCGTCTTCCTTCTGATGGTTTTCGGCGGCATCGGTGCAGCCGTCTCCATGGGCGTGGTGGCCGCCGCCATGGTCTTCGTGCTGATGGGCACCAACCGCGCCGTTCCAATCAAGGATATCTTCATCGGCGCCATCGAATGGAAGCTGCTGCGCGACGTTACCTGCATTCTTTTCTTCATCCAGCTGCTTGACGTCACGGGCGTTCTGGGTCAGGTCGTCGAAAGCTTCAAGGCCGCTCCTCTTCCCACTCCCGTCATCATCGCGGGCCTGAGCTTCCTGATCGGCGTTCTGACCGGCATGTCTCAGGGCCATGTGGCCATCGTCATGCCGATCGTGGCACTACTGGCTCCTGCGGGTTCTCTGGATCTCGTGGGCGTCGCTCTCGTTTTCGGTGTCGGCGGTCAGATGATCACGCCCACGCACGTGTGCCTCATTGTGTCACTTGACTACTTCAAGGCGGATTTCTTCAAGACCCTCGTTCCGGTGATCGTAGCCGAAGCATTGCTGCTCGGGGTCTTTTCGGCATACAGCTATCTCACCTGGGCCGGTTAGTTACACTGAGTCTTTCCAAGGTTTTAGACGCCTCAAGTTGCACCGCAATTTGAGGCGTTTTCTTTGAGCGTCTTGATTGAAACGGATGCGAAAACGGACGGCAGTCGTTTTGAGGAACTGTCGTCCGTTGAGATCGTTTCTGCGGAAATCAAAACGCCGTCATTTCGTTTCGATGCCGGTCACTTCAAAGTCAAGATCCGTGATCGTGGCCTTGAGCACGTCGTCGGTCACGGTTTCTTCGCATTCGATCACGGCGCACTTCTTTTCAAGGCTCACGTCGACACTCGTCACGCCGGCAAGCTTTGTGAGCGCCTTGGTTACGGCGCCTGAACAGTGCGGGCAGTGCATGCCTTCGATCGAGATCACTTTTTGCATGGTTTTACTCCTTTGCTCCAAAGGCAATTGGTAAGCTGCGTAGGCCGCAGCAACGGTTGAGAAAGATGATAAGGAATTCCTGCTCGTCGGCTTAAAGCGTCTCAGACGCAGCGCGTTGGTCACCACGCACACGGAGCTCATGCTCATGGCCGCAGCACCGATCATAGGGTTGAGAGACCAGCCGAGCGTCGTAAAGAAGACGCCGGCTGCCACGGGAATGCCGATAGCGTTGTAAAAGAACGCCCAGAAGAGGTTCTGCTTGATGTTGCGAAGCACCGCTCCCGACAGTTCATAGGCCGACACCGCGTCGGTCAGTTTGCTGTTGACGAGCACCACGTCGGCACATTCAATCGCCACATCAGTCCCCGCACCGATTGCCATGCCCACGTCAGCCGTCGCAAGCGCGGGCGCATCGTTGATGCCGTCACCGATCATCAGCACGCGGTCTCCTTTCTGCTGCGTTTGTTTGACGACAGCGGCCTTGTCGGCGGGGAGCACTTCGCTTACCACCTCATCAATTCCGACGACTCGAGCAATGGCTTTGGCCGTGCGCTCGTTGTCCCCCGTGAGCATCATCACACGGAGCCCCGCCGCCTTAAAGGCGCGGATAGCCTCAGCGCTGTCGCTTTTGATCGTATCGGCGCAGGCTACGATCCCTACCGGCACGTTGTCTTCGCAGACGACGAGAGCCGTCTTGCCCGCTTCGGACAAAGTTTCGAGTTCCTTGAGGATAGCGACATTGTTTTGTGCGAGCGTACGGTTGCCAATGGAGTAGTTTTTGCCATTGATCTTTGCAAAAACGCTGCCCGGCTGCTGGCCGAAGTCCTTCGCTTCATAAAGTCCCGTTTCGTTTTCACGTGCGCTTCGAACGATCGCCTGAGCCAGGGGATGCTCGCTTTTTACTTCAACGGAAGCCGCGAGTTTCAGAAGGTCGCGCTCACGCAGGTGCGAAGCAAATACACGCACGTCAGTCACAACAGGTTTGCCTTCGGTCACGGTGCCGGTTTTATCCAAAATCACGGCGCTGATTCCACTGCACTTTTCAAGCGCTTCGGCCGATTTAAAGAGAATGCCAAGACGCGCCGCCCGTCCCGTACCCACCATCACGGCCGTGGGTGTTGCGAGTCCCAATGCGCACGGGCAGGAAATTACAAGAACGCTCACAGCAAGCGTCATGGCGAATTCAACATCTGCGCCCACGGCAATCCAGACAAGGGCTGTCACAAGCGCAATCGCAAGCACCACGGGCACAAAAATGCCGCTGATGCGATCGGCAAGACGAGCTACAGGCGCCTTGGAGGAAGTCGCTTCATCCACCAGAGCAATCACCTGCGCCAACGTCGTGTCAGCCCCCACGAGCGTGGCTTTGGCGTGAATGTGACCGGAATGCATGAGCGTTGCGGCCGAAATCTTGCTGCCCACCCCTTTTTCGACCGGCAGACTTTCTCCGGTTAGGGCCGACTCGTCGACCTGAGCACGCCCCTCGATCACCACGCCGTCGACTGCGATGCGCTCGCCCGTTTTCACCACGAGGACATCGCCCACCGCCACCTCGTCGGCCGGCACTTCCGTTTCCTCGCCGTTACGGATGACACGTGCCGTATCCGGTACAAGACTTACGAGCTGCGAGACGGCGTCCGTGGTTCTCGCTTTGGCTCGGGCTTCAAAATACTTGCCCAGACCGATAAGCGTCAGAATCATTGCGGCAGAATCGAAGTAGAGATTGTGAGCGTGGTGGCTCACAGTGCTCCAATCACCGGCGCCCGCCGCATATAACATCACGTAAAGCGACACGATGCCCGAGAGCATTGAGGCGGTCGCACCCAGCGCGACCAATGAATCCATGTTGGGCGCGAGCCCCACAAGCGCCTTGAAGCCACGCGTGAAAAAGTTTTTGTTGAGCAACAGCACCGGCAACGTCAGCAAGAGCTGTGAGAAGGCAAAAGCCGGCGCTTTTTGCGCTCCCTCAAAAAAGGAAAACGTGATGCCAACCATCGGCAGCATCGTGATCACCATTAAAAGCGCGCAGAAAAAGAGGCTCCAGTAGAGGCGCTTGCGCGTGGCCGTCAATTCCTGCTGCAGGTCCTCTGCTTGGCTGTTTTTCTTTTGAGTCTTGGTCTTGCCCGATGGGTTCGAGTCGTTATCCCGGAGGCTGGCGCCGTAACCGGCCGCCGTCACAGCCTTGACTACGTCATCCTGCGAGAGTTTGGCGTCATCGAGCTCCAGCGTCATGTCGTTTTTGAGAAGGTTGACAGTGACGTTACAGCAGCCGTCGAGCGCCTTGACGGCTTTTTCCACGCGCGCCGAGCAAGCCGCGCAGCTCATCCCCGTGACATCAAAGTGAAGTTTCTGCATCTTTTAGGCAATTGAATTCCGTTGTGCGAAGAAGGCCTCGCCTCCCCATGGTGAGAACGATTCTAATCAAATACTTTCTTTTGGGAAGAAGGTACCTTTACGGTATATACTTTCAAAAAAGTAACTTAGATAGAAATTCCGTATGCCTTCCTCCAAAGACAACCCCGTTTCCGAACCCGCACACTGCCCGGTGCGCACCACGCTCGCACTCATCGGCGGCAAACACAAAGCCTTCATTCTCTGGAATCTTTTTGACGGCACGAAACGCTTTTCTCAGTTGCAGAAAGCCGTACCGCAAGCAAACGCCAAGATGCTCTCTCAGCAGCTCAAAGAGCTTGAGCGCGACGGTCTGATTTCCCGCAAGGCATACGCGGTGGTGCCGCCCAAGGTGGAATATTCGCTCACGGATCTCGGCAAAAGTCTGAAACCGGTCTTGAGTTGCGTCTATGAATGGGGCACAAGTTACCTTCAATCACGTGGCATTTCTCCGGACTGTTCCATGCAACCGCTCGACGAGAAGTCTGAACAAACTTCCGGCAGCGCCTGCTGTTGTGGTCACCATCCGGTTCATCCCGAAGTTGATGGCTGATCTTTTTTGACACCACCAAACGGAACTTCTCCACACATTGGCCGGGAATTTCTGAAAATCAAGAGTTGGCCGCAAGTTAAGACGCTAAAAATTCCGTCGGCTGAGCAAAACTTGCTCATTAGAGCGCCATAGCGAAGTACGGAGCCGGCAAAAATTCTCTTTTCAACCTTTGTAGGAGAATCCTATGCCGATATTTTTTGTACGCCTTCCTGAGCTGCTTGAGCAATTGGCCGTCGGAAAAACAACGCTGTACGCCCGCATTAAGCAAGGAACCTTTCCGCCGCCCGTCAAATTTGGAGAGCGCGTTTCTGCCTGGCCTGAACACGAGGTGGATACCGTTGTCAATGCTTATATGCGATCAGCAACAAAAGAGGATCTTCAGAAGCTGGTCGCTCAGCTCATGATTGCTCGACGTTCCGGCTGCACCAGAACGAAATAAGTGAGCTACTTCAAATCAGTTAAAGGCTTGTTTACGAGCTTTTATATTTGATCTTTGACATAAGAAGACCTCCCGCTTTTTGCGATCACCGAAAGATGATTCGGAAACGGGAGGTTCTCTTTTTTGCCCTCTAAAACGGGCGATCCGATAGGTTTTTCTTTAACTTTTAAAGGTTCACATTTAGCCTATTAGAAAGCCGGCACCACGGAGCCCTTATACTTCTCAAGAATGAAGTCGCGCACGGCCGGGGACGTGATGGCGGACTTCAGCTTCTGCAGAACTTCGCGGTTGTCATCGGCGCGAACGGCCACGATGTTGGCGTAGGGCGAATCCTTGGCTTCGGTAAAGAGCGAATCCTTGGTGGGATTGAGACCTACGCTCAGAGCAAAGTTGGAATTGATGACGGCGTAATCAACGTCATCGAGCGTGCGCGGCAGCACGGCAGCTTCCATTTCAAGGATCTTCACGTTCTTGGCATTGTTGACGATGTCGGCGGGAGTACCATTGACACCCACGCCGTCCTTCAGACCGAAGATGCCGGCGTCAGCCAGAACGCGCAACGCGCGGCCGCCGTTGGTCGGGTCGTTCGGAATGGCGATCTTGGCGCCATCGGGAACACTCTTGACGTCCTTGAACTTCTTGGAGTACACGCCCATCGGTTCAATGTGCACGGCAACGAGCGAAGAAAGCTTCAGGCCGCGTTCTTTGGCAAAGCTGTCCAAATAAGGCTTATGCTGGAAGAAGTTTGCGTCAATTTCCTTGTCGGCCAGAGCCATATTGGGCTTGACGTAGTCGGAGAATTCCAACACCTTGAGCGTCACGCCCTGCTTCTTCATTTCCGGAGCGATGAAGTTAAGGATGTCAGCGTGCGGAACCGGAGTGGCCCCCACAGTGATCGTCGTGTCAGCCGAAGCCGTCTTTGCGGGTTCCTTCGCCTTATCGTCACCGCAACCGGTCAGTGCAATGGCAGCCGCCGCGCAAACGGCAACGCTCGTGAAAAACTTCTTCATTGGTCTATTCTCCCAAGTGTGCAGACAAAGACACCCCAGAGTCGTCAGGCTCTTCGTCTTGTCAATGATTCTTCGATTGTACACGGACGCCTCGCCCTACACGGCAAAGCGTCCGTTTGAGAGAACAAAACCTGCCGAATTCTTGCGGTATTACCTCACTTCGCCGGTACAACCTCGTAATTAAGCCAAACAGCGCCGCCCGAAAGGATCTTGGACTCCTTAAACCGCAGGCTAAGTTTTTTGGCGGGGAAGACCCCCTCTTGCGCGGCTTCATAAATTGCGGGACTTTCTTTGGTCGCGTCAATGGCCGGATAAATTACCGTACTCACCTCGTCGACAAGTCCCGCCTGGATGAAGGCCGCATTGATGATGGCGCCGCCTTCGAGCATCCACACGCCGTCGCCGTAGTCCTTGGCAAGTTGCTCCATGGCAAGGACAAGTTCATTGCCGTTGACGGGAACCGCCACGACACCCACTCCGCTTTGACGAAGTTCTTCAATATATTCGTCGCAGACGCGGTCGCTCACCACCGTCACGATCTGTTCGCCCGTTTCCTGCACGGGCTGACCATAGTGAAGCTTGCCCTTGAAGTCGAACGCAACCGAAATCTTGCGGCCCTTCGGGTCAACCTTAATGCCTTGCGCGGGTGCGGCCTCAGCCGGCCGCAGTTTTGCGGGTTCGCTCTCCGTGATGGCCTCGCTGTATTCGGCCATCGTCACGCGGCCGATCATCCAGCCGACATAGTCGTACTGATTTGCCACCTCTTCGTAGACGCCGCCCACCGAACAGTCTTCGACAAACGGACTCCAGCGGCTCGGGTGCAGACGGCCGTCGACGCTCGCGGCCATATGGCAAACGATATGCATGATCCACTCCTCAAAAATTGCAAAGCCCGCAACCCAATAAAGGAAGCGGGCTGTTTCGACACAAATGATGCCGAAAAGGCTCTCTTGAGGAACACACGGAACGAGCAAAAGCTTGCTCGAAATTCTCGATTAGTCCTTAAGGTAATACTCAACAGTCGTCACGACACGCACGTTCTTTATCCAGCGCGTGTTGGCGTCGCGATCAAAGATCTGGAACTGTCCCTGCGAGGCGCGGCGAATTTTGCCCAAAGTCGAACCGGAGTCTTTTGCAAACTTCTCGGCCGCCTCGCGCGCATTGACCGTCGCCGCCTCAATCATCGCGGGCTTGATGCTGTTTAACTTCGTGTAATTGAAGATCGTGCGGAAGCTGTAGTCTTCGGTCGGCGTCACGCCCTTGGCTATCAGCTCGCTCATCGAGCGCTGAAGAGCTAGCACGGCATCCACATTCTTCGTCGAGACGGTCACGGACGGCGTCAGAATATAGCGGTATGCGCGCTTGTTTTCGCCATACATATTGGCCTGAGCATCGTCAACCTTGGGGCTGGCGTCCGTGATTTCGTCAGGCTTGATGCCACCCGACTTGAGAAACTCCTTGACAATCTGCGTCTGGGCTTCGGCCTGACGGTAGACCTCCTGCAGATCGTTTCCAAGCACTCGGAAGGAAATCGGCCAGAGCACCTCGTCGGCGATGACGGAGGCCGTTGCAAGGCCCTTGACTGTCACCACGCGATCGCGATCGACAAAGGCGTTGATGCCGTCGGAAAGCTGACTGCCCAAAAGTCCCAGACCGCCGATCAGACCCGCGGCCACAATCACGCTTTGTGCAATACCTTTTGAATCCATCACTCTCTCCTTCAAAAGCGATTTCAACCGCGACGACGTTTGGTTCCTCAGACATCCACCTCCACGTCGTCGCCGTGCATTTCCATCCAGCTGCGGCGTCCGGTTGCTTCGCCCTTGCCCATCAGCAATCCCATCACGGCGTCGGTCTGCGCCTTTTCGATGCCGCCGAGCGTCACGGGCAGCAGACGACGGGTGTCAGGATGAAACGCGGCTTCGGCAAGCTGCTTTTCGCTCATTTCACCCAGACCTTTGAATCGGGAGATACTGAGCTTTTCAAGCGGCAGCCCTTCTTTCTCGAGTTTACTCAAGGTACGCTTGAGTTCGCGATCATCGGCACAGTAAATTTTCTTTTCCGGTTTTTTCCCCTGTTTCGGAACGTCAACGCGGAAAAGCGGCGGCTGAGCGATAAAGACGTGCCCTTCCGAAATCAGTTTAGGGAAGTGACGATAAAAGAGTGTCAAAAGAAGAACCTGGATGTGGCTGCCGTCAACGTCGGCGTCGGCCAGAATGCAGACCTTGCCGTAACGAAGCCCCGAGAGATCCGTGTCGTCGTCGAGCTTGTGCGGATCGACGCCCACGGCCACCGCGATGTCGTGAATCACCTGGCTGGCAAAGATACGATCGCTGTCGACTTCCCAGGTATTGAGTACCTTGCCGCGCAACGGAAGGATCGCCTGATGCTCCTTGTCGCGTCCCTGCTTGGCCGTGCCGCCTGCCGAGTCACCTTCCACGAGGAAAATTTCGTTGCGGCTGATGTCGGTCGATTCGCAATCGGTGAGTTTGCCCGGCAACACTGCCACGCTCGAAGACTTCTTCTTTTCGACCTTCTGAGCGCGGCGCTGACGCGCCTGCGCCTGGCGAATCACCAGCTCGGCAAGTTTCTTGCCCTCTTCAATATGATCGTTGAGCCAGTACTCGAACTGCGGCCTAACGAAATTGCTCACCAATCGCATGGCATCGCGACTTGTGAGCTTTTCCTTGGTCTGGCCCTGAAACTGGGGATCGAGCACCTTGGCCGACAGCACGAAACTGGCGCGGCTTGCAACGTCGTCGGTCAGAAGCTTCACGCCCTTGGCCATCAAGCCGTGCGCGTCCATAAAGGACTTGAGCGCCAGAAACAAACCCTCGCGAAGACCAGCTTCGTGCGTGCCGCCGGCGGGAGTCGGAATCAGATTTACGTAGCTCTCGCGCACGGGTGTGCCGGTTTCGCTCCAGCACACAACCCAGTGGGCACCCTCGTCCACGGCAAACGTCTCATCGTTTTCTTCAGCCCACCCCTGCGCTTCGAAAGGATCAAAAAGAAGCGGCTCGGTGAATTCGGCCAACAGATATTCTCGCAAGCCTCCGTCGTAGCGCCAGGACAGTTCCTGCCCCGTCTTTTCGTTGATATAGCGAACCGTACAACGCGGAAGCAAAACGGCCTTACTCTGCAACAGACCGATAAGCTGTTGTTCCGGAATCGTCGGCGAATCAAAATACTTGGGATCCGGCAGACATTGAACGCGCGTACCCGTGTACTTTTTGCCACGACTGGAAGGTTGTTCGGTAAGAGGTTCCGATACGAAACCGTCAGCAAAGCCGATGTCGTACTGTTTGCCGTCGCGCCAGACCGTGACGTTCAAATGTTGACTCAGGGCGTTGGTCACCGAGACGCCGACGCCATGCAGACCGCCCGAAAAGCTATAGGCGCCGCCTGAGGCCTTGTCGAACTTACCGCCTGCGTGCAGTTGCGTAAACACCAGTTCCACCGTCGGGATGCCTTCCGTGGGGTGAATACCCACCGGAATGCCGCGGCCGTTGTCTTCAACGGCAACGCTGCCGTCGGCACACATCGTCAGCGTGATCGTGTCGCCGAACCCGCCGAGCACTTCGTCGCTCGCGTTGTCAAGCACTTCCTGAATAATGTGAAGCGGATTGTCCGTCAGGGTGTACATGCCCGGGCGGCTTTTGACGGGCTCCAGCCCCTTTAAGACGCGAATGGAATTTTCTTGGTAATCAGACGGACGCTTGCGAACTGCCATTTCTCGGAATCAGGCCCTGCGGGCGCTTACTTTGACCACAATCGGAAAAGGAGCGCCCGTCGAAAGTGACGGGCGCAAACTTTAAAACTCGAGACGGATTTTAGCGGCGATTTTCGTCCGGCGTATCCTGCACGGCCGAGGCAGGCTTTTTATCGTCTTCGGAAGAATCGCCTTCCTCGACCAGCACTTGCTCTTCAGACTCCGCGGCAGCCTTCGCATCCGAGCCGGGAACAACCGCAACAGGGACCAGACGCTTGACGGGATGCTTGAGCCAAGTCTTCAACATGGCGATGGCCGCCGACAGGAAAATGGGACCCAACACGACGCCGAGCATGCCGAAGCTCATGATGCCGCCCAAGACGCCCAGGAAAACCAGCGCCAGAGGCAATGCCGTACCGCGGCTGATCAAAATGGGCTTGATGAAGTTATCCACCGAACTCACCGCAAGCGTTCCCCACAAAACCAGGAACACCGCCCAGCCGATCTGATCGGTTGCGGCGAGCCAAATGGCAACCGAACCCCACACCAGAGGCGGACCAACGGGCACGACGGAGAGCACACAAACGGCGAAACTGAGCATCACAACACCCGGAACATCAGCAATGATAAAGCCGATGGCCGCCACCACACCCTGCCCCACAGCGGTGCCGAGCACGCCGAAGACCACCGAGCGGGTCGTGTTGACCAAAATGCCGGTGTATTCATCAGCAAGATCGCCCGAGACTCGCTTTAGGAACAGACGACCGCGGCGCGCGAGCGAATTGCCGTCGCGATAGAAGAAGAATGCAATAAAGGCAACGAGCGCCATCTGGAACAAGCCGTTGCCGATGCCGACTGAGGCACTCAGCACCCACTTAGTGACGGGGTCGATAGCCTTTTGAATGAAGTCCCCGAGGGCGGCGGGATCAAAACCTAAGTGAAAGGCTTCGTTGATGCTTTCTCCGACGTAGGGAATGGCAATTAGCCAATCGGGCAATTTCATACCGCCGGCCACCCAGTCGCGTACCCAATGAATCAGCTGCGGAATCTGATGCGCGAGAACGCCCGTAATGATCGACAACGGAATGAGCACCGTGACGATCACGACGCACACCATGAATGTCGCCGCTATCGTCGAACGATTGCCGAAGCTCGTGAGCGCCCGCTCGTACAACGGCCAGCTGACGACAGCCAGAATGCCCGCCAACAAAATGGCCGTGAGAAAAGGTTGCATTACAAAGTAGCAACCAAGAAGAATCAGAGCGCCGAAACCGATTCGTAGCCAAAGATCGACGCTGTCACGGAAACTAAACATAGGAAGTCAGTCATCAGCCGTTGTTTATACATCCTTGCTCATGCTATCAAAATTTGCTCGAACAAAATTGTCGGTTTGCTACAATTGCGGGCCTGACAGACATTCCGAGGTAAAAACGGAAAGTTTAAACACTGTGCGTCTCTGTAGTTCAACTGGATAGAACAAGCCCCTCCTAAGGGTTAGATCTGGGTTCGAGTCCCGGCAGAGGCGCCAATCAAGAAAGCCGTTTAGTCAACTGGCAAAACCCCTAAGCAACCACTCTCTTAGATTTTGGGGAATTTACCCACAGGTACCCCCGAAGACCCTTGTTTTCGCGTCCACCGCCTGCAGTCTTCTGAGCTTGAAAAATTCAGGCTAAAGCTTGGTTCAAGTAAAACGCCGCTTCAAAAGACTGTCTTCCCGACGGCTTGTTCGAAGCGGAGTTTTCTTGAATAACTCAGTTTGAGTTATTCTGCCGCCCCCTTCTTCATCATCTCGGCGAAAGCCACGCAGGTAATGATATTTTTGCTGCCAAAGCAACGATTGCAGGATATGCAACGCGCCTTGCTTCTGTCTCCATGGGCCCAACGCGAGACCAACTCAGGTTCGGATGTCAGCGGTCGGCCCAGACTGACGAGCGAGATATCTCCTTCAGCGAGCGTCCGTTCGATCATGGCTGGAGTTCGATATCCGCCAACTGAAATGATCGAAGCATGCTTTATGCGTTTAGCTACGGCATGAGCGGCGTCCTCAAAAAAACCATTTTGCGGGTTTTCTTCTATTGGAGGACTAAAGGAAACAGCCGGTCCTCCAAGGAGACCTCCGCTGATGTGAAGCGCCGCAGCTCCCCGTCGATCGAATGCTGCGCAAAGGGCTAGAAAATCCCTCGGGCTTACGCCGTTTTCCAAACGGTCGGTCGAGTTGATTTTGACCCAAATGGGAAAATCTTTACCGACCTGCGCACGAACCTCATCAAAAACAGCAAGCGGCAGTCGAGAGCGATTTTCAAAGCCACCGCCATACTCATCCGTTCTGTGGTTAAAGGCCGGACTCATAAATTCACTCAAAAGAAATCCATGCGCGCAGTGAATTTCAACAGCGTCGGCACCGGCATTTCGGGCGCGCAGGGCAGCTTCTCCGAAAGCTCGAATGGTCCCGGCTATTTGCTTGACGCTCATGGCTTCTACCCTCTCACCGTTGGACTTACGGGCTTCACTCGGACCAGCGACGCAGATTCCGTCCTCACTCATACCGCTCTGCCCGCAATGCGCGAGCTGAACAATGTAACGCGTACCTTTCGAGTGAAGATCACGAGCGACTGTCGATATTTCGCGTTCAAAAATGTTGTCGTAAGCCTTGATCATTCTCGGCACGGCACGTGCTCCCGGATTGACGCCGATCATCCCGGAAACAATTGCGGAGACGCCTTCACCGTCCAGCCCACACATGGGTCTGTAAAGCGTTAGCAAGCGGTCGGCATAACCGTCGGCTTCATAGGCGTATTCGAGTACAGAACTGCGAATGATACGTCCTTTGAGAGAAAGACCGCCGGCAACGCAAGGTTCAAACATGATTGACGAAAGCGTCTGGCTTTCAACCGCTTTTGAAAACGGTGCAATGCCTGTCAATGATGCCGCTGCACAGCACTTCAACACATCTCTTCTGTTTGCCATGGAAGCCTCCTCATAATTTTTATATCGATTATTATAGTAATCAATATAAAATAAAAGGACAAATCTTCTTCTACAATCAGAATCGAATTTTGAAAGATGGTCGTACCTTCAGCCAAACCTTTTTATTCTGGAATTCAAGTCAGTCGGAGCATCGGAAACACATGACAACAGTGAAAAATCCGGGCGAAATCAACCTTGTTGATTTGTCCCCACTGGACACGACCGCTTCTGAGACTCAAACAATCCAACGAAGAATTCGAGGCAGGCCCAGAACGTTTTCAATCGACGCGGCAATTGATCGCGGTATCAACCTTTTCTGGACTTTCGGCTACGAGGCAACGAGCATCGGCATGATTTGCAAGGCACTCAATATCACTGCACCGAGCTTCTATGCCGCTTTCGGAAGCAAGGATGAATTTTTCCGCGCTGTTTTGAACGCGTACGAACTAAAGTACTGGTCGGATGCGTCATCTCTTTTTTTGGAGACGACAGACATTAAGAAAGCCATCCGAGACTATTTCTTGTGGGCGGCAAACATCATGGGCAACAAAACGAAATGCAGGGGGTGTCTGATTGCCCAAACTGCCGGCAGTTCCATCGAAGCGGTACGTTCTTACGCGCAAACCAAACGCCGGAAATTAAAGGAGCTCTTTAGTAAAAGAATCACTGAAGCCATTGCTTGCGGAGCCATTCATCCGGTGACCGACTCCAATGCATGTGCCCTCGGCTTGACGGCTCTTTTATCCGGCATGGCCATTGATGCCAGAAATGGAGAACCGGTTGAAACGTTGGAACATTACGCCCAAGCAGCGCTGGCTCTGATTGATTAACGTCGGCAACATTACGCGACAGCATCCGACATCAGACTAAAAGATATCGCAGCTGGTCCCGTCCCTTAGAAAAAAGCTGTAAATCGAAGGATGTAGCTTTCGTGGAGATGCGTTTTAAGTCAATCTTTTTCTCTGAGCTATAACGACTCTCCATGAGGTCAGAAACCCAATATTGTTTTCGGCAGTTTCACTCCACGCTTGCTTATACTCAAGTTGCTGTCCTTCAGATTCAGTGAGCCTCATTTTTCTGCAAATCTGACAAAAAAGGGTTAGCAGCTATTAGCAGCAAAGCGATTTTCATTTGCAGAAACAAGAATCCCTCTGGAGACGGCCATTACGGACGCTCTAAGGTTTCACATCAGGTGCCAACAGAGGCACCAAACCCGAAGATCGAGCCATTCACATCCGTTTGAGAATCAGCAAAAAAACGCCAACGTCTGGGCAAGAAATACTATCTCGGCCAAACGTCGGCGTATGTCTGAACTTCAAGAGCTCCGCACCTCCCGTTTTTCCGCTTAGGGAGTATGTGAAACGAAGCTCAGAATCTTTGTGTTTCGCTCAAAAGCAACACGTCATGCTCGGCTACCAAACATACCGAGCACCGATGCTGTAGCGATAATCGTCTTGATAGTCACTTCCGTTCGCTCGAGATAGGGATCCATAAATACTGAGTGCGTCGGAGGCATTGAGTTGCAAACCAATGCCGTAACTCACCCATGTACCGTCAAGTTCGCTCGTGAAATGCTGTTTGGAGTACCCTTGGTAAGCAGCATCAAAATCGTTATCTCCGAGGAACTCATGGTTCACGGAAGCCTGAACATAGAAATTACCCGCCTTTTCTGGGAAGTCCGCGCCAATGCGCGCCCCGATTCGACCAACGAGCGACTGGAAATCGTCTTGCTCGACCTTGACGCCTGATGACGTTGTGAAATCGTCACCAAAGACCACACCGTAGGAAAATTCTGCCTGCGGTTCCATAAAGAAGACGTCAGAAATCCGCCAGTGATAACCAGTTTCAACGGAAAGACCAAGTGCCGTATTGTCGTAGCTTCCGTCAAAAAGGCGGCCGCTTGAGGTATAAGCATTGATGTCGCTGGAAAGTCGTCCGATGCGACCGATAATGTCAATGTAACCCCCACAGTCGAAAAATCCGCTCGCATAAGCAGCAAGGCTATAAGTTTCACCTTCGGCCGAACCATTAGAAATCGTGCCATCCATGTTCGTATAACTAAAGGCGCCACCAACGATCCAGTTGCCGCCAATTGTTGCATCGCCGCCCACCTGAATTGTGTTGGTCTTGATTTCGGTCGTAACAGTATCGGTCACATCAGTATCGGCACCATAAATACGTGCCCAAGCCCCTGCTGCACCAATGTTGCGGCGCACTTCACCGAGGCGATCGCTCAGGTGGTTCGTTTCATATCGCCACTGCGCAAGCGTGGCATTTGAGAACTGCTTGAGGGCTGACATCGTCAGGCTTTCGCTAGTTCTCGAGTAAACCATGTTCCCGTCTTGATCAAAAGCGGCATAACCGCTGCCGTTCACGAGACCGTCAGCAACCGCCGTCTCGAAGCTTTCATCGGACGCACCGATCATTTCGGCCGCTGCCAAGAGCGCTTGCTGCGTGCCGAGTTTATCCGCGTCAGTACCCCCTGTCTGATATACAAGACCGCTGGACGAGTTGTGAGTAACCGTCACACCGGATTCAACCGACTCGACTTCAATGCGATTGCCGGAGCCCGAGAGCGTACCGATTGACATTGAACCTCCGGCATCGCTCTGAATGACAGCGTTCGTACCGTTAATACTGCCGATCGTCATGCCCGCAAAGGGCGGCGTATTGATTTGAGTCCCGTCCACAGTGCGAGATCCTCCACTGTTGAGGAGTGTCGCCCCATCACCAAGCGTCACTGCTTCGATCGAAGCAGTTGATTGGTACTCGCCGAACGTACCTTCATTCACAAACGCCACCACAGCATCCGCCGCCGCAGTAACAGTTCCAATTGAAAGCGATGAATCGCCATCTGTAGCATACGTCTCAATCGTGCCGTAGCCGTTTACTTGAAGCGAATGAACCGTCAGATCTTTATATGTCTGAAAGTAAGAACCTTCGGTTGTGTTGAGCACGAGACGATTAATTTCCGCATCATCAGAACCGTCCCGCATCTGAACTTTGCCGGCACCGTTCACTACGAAGTCGTTGCCAATCAATAGGTCTGTCGTCTCAACAATAAGGGTAGACGTAGTACCAACGGTCAGATCAGTTGCTACGTTAAGGGAGGCACCCGCATTGAGAGAAGTCATTCCGCGGGTTTCAACAGACCCCGCCGAAAGCTGATTTCGGATCTCTTGGTAATCGGCGATAAAGTTAGCCTTTCCTGCAATGTCAAGGAGACCGGAACCGCTGATTGAGTTATTGAAATAGGCGTCGCCGGTGACATTGATGGTTGAATTCTCGTTGACAGTAACAGCCTGAACCGATGCTTCGCTAGTGCCAAGCTTATCCACCGTAAGCGTGGAGCCGGGTTGTACGGTTACACTTCCGGATATATTGAAATCATCAATGTTCATGTCTCCGGTGAAGAAACCGCCCTGCGAAATCGTCAGCTGATTTAGATGACTGACGCCGTTCGTATCGTTGATTGAACCCTTATTCGTGAAAGTCCGGACATTCAGGCTGCCAGAATCCAGAGTGACTGTTCCTTCGTTACTGAATGACTCCAATTCCGTCCCTGTTCGAGCTGTTAGAGAAGCTGCCGTGAGAGAACTTCCTTCTTGGATAACGACAACATTGGTCTGAGCAGCACCCGTGATACTAATCGAGGAACCATCTCCCGATGCAGAGATCCTCTCCGTTGTAACAGATCCTGCGGAAACTTGACCTCCAAGCTCAGCCTGAACACCAGAACTGGTAATGTTACCGTCTACCTTTATCTGGCCACCAGTACGTGCACTGACAGACTGATCAATATCGATGTTGTTGGCGATGTTGACTACGCCTTTTTCCGCACTAACGTAGCCTGATCCAGTCACGGTATCCAGTTCGGCTGTGACATCAGCTTGCAATCTGAATCCTGTCGACACGTCAAGCGTACCGCCAATGTCGACTTCTGCAGACGTTGCTTCTTCAGCAATTCGAAGCACGTCAAAATAAGCTCCATTGGCAACCTTTAATGTTCCACCAGTCACAGTAAAACCACTTCGATATGCATCGCTACCAAGGGTTCCGACATCAATTGTTCCGTTGCTGTTAGCACTTCCATCAATCAGTAGCGTGCCGACATTGGTGATTGTTCCTTCATTGGTGAGAGAAGATGACAGATTTCCCTGTACACCGTTATTTATATGATGGTTATAAGTATTAGTGAATGTGACTGTATCAATATTTGACACGGTACCTGTGTCTCGGATTGTCGAACCTCCGTCGACATTTAACGAAGCTGCATCACGAATGGTGCCGGAGACACTCAGTACCTGTGGTGCAGTTTCGTAACGGCCCCCCTGAATGACCATCTCGGTTTCGCCATCTGTGCCGTATAGCTCACCCCCCCCCGTCTCAACCGTTACGGGGACATTTTTATAGGCTCCTGAATACTCCGTTTGTCCTGTAATACGAACAGGATCTGCCGCCTGAGCAGCAGGATAAACGGACAGGAGTGCAAGCGAAATCGCTGATAAGGCATAAAGGTTGAAGGTTTTGCCCATGATTTTCTCCTAATCCACGGGCAGCCCTAGTGTTAGGGATCTAGTTGCCTCTTCCCGCAGAAAATGCTATGTGCATTTGCATGCTACCCCCCCCATTTAAGAAAAATCAAGAGATTAACCGCCAAAACAACAACTTTTTTAGATGTCGTTTTCCCGTATCCTCTGCAGAATCAGACAACTAAAGCCAAAAGATTCTCGGCCGAGATAACAAATGCTCATCCAACGGCTCTCTGTAAGGAACTCTGTCTTTGTAATAATTCTTCGGCAAATACCACAGTTCCAAACCGAACGAGACGAGAAGTGACCGCTCATCATCCCCCTAACCGGATCGGCTACCGGTTGTCGGGATTCTCTCTTTCAAAAGCGAGCAGGCTTATTGACTTCTGCCGTTATACGCAGACTTACTCAAGACGATGGTTGCAAGCACGACAAATGCATCACTTCTTCAATCATCCGATGCATGGCTCGGACAAGCTCCGTATCGGCGGCTCGATAGAAGACTTCTTTCCCCACTCGACGAGAAGTTACAAGTCCGGCAACCTTCAAAAGCCTCAAATGGTGTGCTACGGCGGGGCTGCTCATCTCCATGATGGCAGCAATGTTGAGCACGCACTCTTCGGAATGGCACAACAACAAAAAAATCCGACAGCGGGCCGCATCGCTTAAATGTTTGAAAACCTGGGCCACAGGTTCAAAGCTTGAAGATTCGGGCAATTGCTCCAGTGCAAAAACATTTCCCTCTTTATGCCGATGCGGAAGATTTGTTGTGACAGACATATCAGACAATTCAATTCTTGCTTAATCTTGACATCCAACACCAACCGGATTATAGTACAGCCAGTCAATTAAGCGATTGCTTAATTTTTTAATTAATAGGAGTAACCAAAATGACAAAGACCTACAAGATCGAAGTTGATTGCGCTAACTGCGCCCGCGAAATGGAAGAAGCGGCAGCAAAAATCAGCGGTGTGCAATCGGTCACGGTGAATTTCATGGCTCAAAAAATGGTTGTGGAATTCCGTGATGGGTTTTATCCCGACAATGTCATGATTGAAGTGCTTAAAGCTTGCAAAAAAGTAGAACCCGACTGCGAAATTTTTCTCTGATGTCGAAACGCCGCCAGAGCACTGCTTGACGGCGTTTTTTTCTCTCTTCAATTCAAATTTTGCTTAATTTTTACATCAAATTAAGCTCAAGACATCACCAACGGACTCTGCAACAAATGAAGACAAAGCAAAAAAAGATGCTTGTACGCATCATCCTTGCAGCAATGCTTCTCGTAAGTCTCGCGTTTGCACCGGTCACGGGACCTTTGAGATTGGCGCTTTACCTTATTCCCTATCTTCTTGTCGGCTATGACATTCTGCTCAAGGCGGCAAAAGGCATACGAAACGGCCGTGTTTTCGATGAAAATTTTCTGATGACCGTTGCTACCTTAGGCGCCATTGCCATAGCACTTTACGACGATACCGGCGAGTACACGGAAGCCGTTGCCGTGATGCTCTTTTATCAAATCGGTGAATGGTTTCAGGCTTATGCCGTGGGCAAAAGCCGCAAAAACATCAGCGATTTGATGGACATTCGCCCCGATTACGCCAACATTGAAAGAAGCGGGAAAATTGAACAGGTCGCTCCCGAATCTGTTGAGGTCGGAACCGTTATTGTCGTGCAACCCGGTGAAAAGGTTCCCATTGACGGCATCGTTATACGCGGCGAAACTAGTCTCAACACCAGCGCTCTCACGGGGGAAAGTCTGCCGAAGAACGTTGCCCCGGGGGAAAACGTCACCAGCGGCTGCATCAATTTGACCGGCGTTATTTATGTGCGTACAACCAGGCTCTTCGGAGATTCGACAGTATCTCAAATCCTGGAATTGGTCGAAAACGCCTCTTCACGCAAATCACAATCGGAGGCTTTCATTACTCGTTTTGCCCGTATCTATACACCGATTGTGTTTTTCAGCGCTTTGGCGCTTGCTCTCGTCCCTCCGCTAGTGCGGCATTTTGCAATGGGAGCAGACGCTCAATGGGATGACTGGATATATCGCGCTTTGGTGTTCCTGGTTATCAGTTGCCCCTGCGCTCTTGTGATCAGCATTCCTCTTTCTTTTTTCGCCGGCATCGGCGGAGCAAGCAAAGAAGGAATACTTGTGAAAGGTTCCAATTATCTGGAAGCTCTTTCACAGACTTCAACTCTTGTCATGGATAAAACAGGAACGCTGACGCAAGGTGTTTTCGAGGTAACGGCAGTTCACCACAACACGATCGATGAAAACCGCCTCCTCGAATTGGCGGCTCTTGCCGAAAGTGCCTCCTCGCATCCGATCAGCAAGAGCCTGCAGAAAGCATACGGCAAAGCAATTGATCGGAGTCGCGTTACGAACATCCGTGAACTTGCGGGTAAAGGTGTCGTCGCCAGTGTCGACGAACAGGAAGTTGCAGTCGGCAATGAAAAACTCATGACCGAACTCGGAATAGAGTTCATCGCCTGCCGCAGTATCGGCACAATCGTCCACATTGCCGTCAACGGAAACTATTGCGGCCACATCGTGATTGCAGATCAACTGAAACCCAATGCAATCAAAGCGATTGATGCTGTGAGAAAAGCCGGCGTCAACAAAGTGGTCATGCTCACCGGCGACCGCAAAAGTGTCGCCCTAGCAGTGGCTTCACAGTTGGGCATAGACGAGGTGCGCTACGAACTGATGCCCTCGGATAAAGTTTCCGCTGTTGAAAAGCTGCTGGCGCAACGAACCGGCTCCGGGAAACTGGCTTTCGTCGGCGATGGTATCAACGATGCTCCCGTTTTGTCCCGCGCCGATATCGGCATTGCGATGGGAGCCATGGGATCAGACGCTGCCATTGAAGCTGCAGATATCGTTCTCATGGATGACGATCCTCTAAAAATTGCCAAAGGCATCAAGATTTCTCGTAAATGTCTTCGCATTGTCAAGGAAAACATCTGGCTGGCTATCGGCATCAAGGTCCTGTGTCTTTTGCTGGGAGCTGTTGGCTTGGCCAACATGTGGATGGCAATTTTTGCTGACGTGGGAGTCATGATTCTTGCTATCTTGAATGCAATTCGTGCTCTCTTTGTCAAAAAACTTTGATCACTTCGTCTTGCGGCTTGGTCTCACGCGTGTCCTCTTTCGTGTTGGCGGCACGCGTGTGTTTGTGCGTCTTTTCTGCCAGTACAGATTTGGGAAACTGTTCACGTAAGTGTCGAAGATACTTTTCCGCACGGTCAAGCTGCTCGCGATACACCTTTGCCTGTTCCAAATATTCGTCTACGCGTTCAAGAAGCCACTCTGTTCCCTTGGACGGATCCTGTTCAAACTCAATAAAGCGCTCGATGCACTCGAGCTTCATGCCGTTGGCGCGACAAGTCGTAATAAATTCCAACCGTTTTACCGCTTCCTGAGAGTAGTTGCGCTGTCCTCCCATACTGCGTCTTGGTTCAGGCAATAGACCTTTTTGTTCATAAAAGCGAATTCTGGTCACAGGGCATCCCGTCCTTTGCGCCAATTCACCAATTTTCATCTCGTTCTCCACAATACTTGAAGCTACAGTAACTATAGATTTTATGATGTCTCTTGCCAATACCGGCAACTCTTTTGTAGGAGTAACACCATGAAATTTCAACAAATTCGCAGCGCCACCAGCATCGTGACATTTGCCAACCGGCGTTTTTTGATTGATCCGATGCTCTCAGCTCAAGGTACCTATCCGGCTGTCCCAGACACCACCAGCACTGGTCGCGGCAATCCGGATTGCGATCTACCTTGCCCGATTCAAGATCTGTTTAACGTTGATGCCGTCATTGTGACCCATCTTCACTTTGATCATTTCGACAAAGCTGCAGCTGAATTACTGCCAAAAAAACTTCCGTTGTTTTCTCAGAGCGTTCAGGAGGCAAAGATTCTCAGTGGTTTGGGCTTTACGGACGTACGCGTACTTGCAGATTCCGGTACGGAGTTCAACGGCATTCGTCTTTTTCGTACCGATTGCGATCATGGCTCAAGCAATCTTGTAACTATGGACGGCTACCGGGACTGCGGTTTCAGCGAAAAAGCTTCCGGCGTCGTTTTTGAAAGCAACCTTGAAAAAACGCGTTTTTATCTCGCCGGAGACACCATCTATTGCCAATACGTTGTCGACGCAATAGAAAAATACACGCCCGGAGTCGTCGCGGTTAATGCCGCGGGCGCCCAATTTCCACTTGGACATCTGTTGATCATGAATCAATACGACGTGCGTTCCCTTATGCGGCGTTTTCCCGAAATTGACGTTATCGCCACGCATGTCGAAGGCGTCTCGCATGCGACAGTCACTCGCCCCATGCTGAGAAAATTTGCCCGTGAAAATAATCTGAATCGCCTGTTCATCCCCAATGACGGACAAGCCATTGAATTTTGAGGCAACTCTGAGCAGCTTGTAAAAACACTGATCTGAACCTGGCTGAAACCGGTTTGGACATGATTTTGAGAGACTCACACCGAAACCGGGATTGATTCCTTGCTCTATCGTCTCAATCCAAGCGCACCTTTAGCTGCAAACCAAAGAGTTCGTTAAAGTAGCAGACAGAGAACTTACCTCTTCCGGAGGTCAGACCATTCTGCGCTTTTCTATGCGTCCGACGAACTCTATTCTTGGCCAACATTTCACAATTGCGCGGCAGCTGCGGTTTACGCTGCCGCGCATGCTCATGTCCCTTTTTATCATGAGTTATATGGTGGCCGACGGCGTTCTGATCAGCCGCTACATGGGAACGGTGGCGCTTGCGTCACTTAACATGATCTTTCCGCTTGCAATTTTCCTGGGAGCTGTGGGCATCATGCTCTCGGCTGGCGGCGGATCGGTCGTCTCGAGGCGCATGGGTAGGGGCGACTCAGAAGGCGCCGACCGTGCATTGAGTACCGTCATCTATGCCGAATTTGCCTTCGGTCTTGTGGTGGGTTTGCTCGGAATACTTGTGCTCCCTCTTTTGCTTGATTTCCTGCACGTCAATGAGGAGCAGTACGCATATGCCTACGACTACCAGGTTGTCTGGCTGGCGTTCATGCCGGTCTTTCTTTTGAGCGTGCTCTTTCAGACCTTCTTCACTGTTTCGGGGTATCCCAAGCTGGGACTGGCCGTTTCGGTGGCTTCAGGCCTTACCAACGTCTTTCTGGACATCCTCTTCATGGGGCCTCTGGGCTGGGGGATGCACGGAGCAGCATTGGCCACCGTGATTTCATGGGTTGTCGCCGTTGCGGCCGGACTTGCCTTCTTTTGCCGCCGCAAAGCTCCGATTCGCATCATTTGCACGCGCCCGGACTGGAAGGCTCTTAAAGGAGCCTGCACAAGCGGCGTCTCGGAAATGGTCGGCAGCCTATCCTCGTCCGTTACGCTTTATTTTTTCAACGCCGCTTTCATGTATTGGCTCGGTGTTGACGGCGTAGCTGCGCTCACGATCGCCTCCTATTCCACCTATGTCTTCAATTCGATTTTCTACGGTTTCTGCGAAGCAACCGCCCCGATTCTCGGCTACAAGTACGGCGAACAAAATTGGACTGAACTCGCTTGCGTATTCCGCAACAGCCTGATCATCATGACCGTTTTTTCTCTTGCAGCCTACGGGTTATCGGTTCTCTTTGCCGCACCGGTGCTGGGATTTTTTGCGCCGCAGGGTTCGCATGTGTTTGAACTCGTGCTTGCCAACTTCGGGTACTTTGCGCTGTCTCTTCTGCTTCTGTGTCCCAACATGTTTGCCGCTTATCTCTTCACGGCCATGGGCGACGGGAAACGCGCGGCGATCGTGTCGTTTTGCAGAACGTTTTTGTTCACCGTCTTGGCAATCGAATGCTTGCCACTCGCGGTCGGAGAAATCGGTCTGTGGTTTGCCGTACCGCTTGCCGAGCTTCTCACGCTGATATTGAGCGCAACACTCGTGATTCGCAACCGTCGCCGTTATGGCTACGACGGACAACCCGCGACGGTTGTCAATATCACCTGACGAGGCAACAAAGAAATTAACAATTCGTCTGTGGAAACCGTTCCGGAAAAAATATTCGGCTATAAGATTCTGCAAGAGTCTGCATCGCAGGCAAAAGTGCCTTTTGAAGTCGGTTCTTTTCCTGTTTCTTTGCCTGGAAATTTAGAGATGACTGCCAACCGCGAAAAACCCGAACAGCTGACATTCTTCTTTTTTGAAGAAATGCCCAAGCCGACCAAGGGCACGATTTACCTTGACACCAGCAAGAAAGGCGTCACGAAATTCAAAACGCGGCGTCACAACTCCTATCGCGCCGAAGTCACCTACAACGGCGTGAAATACCGCAAGCGCTCCGCCGAGCGAGCCGATTGCGAACAGTTCCTGGCTCAATTGGCCGAGAAGTACGAAAAAGGCTTGCTTTGACGTCATCCCCTGAAGTCAGGGGCTTTACGGCCTCTACTGCAACAAAGCGCCCGTGGTCTCCTCAACCGAATTTTTAGCGTTTGGTTAGATCGAAACGATCAGCCTTGGTTGTGCTCGAAACCTGAAGCAGGCCGAGCACGGTGTGATAGAGGCTTTCGTGTGTAACTTTGCTCTTTGCCGTCGCGGCAAGTTTCTCACGATCCACCTTGTAGTCCTGAGCAAAGTTATCCGACATCCACATCACCATCGGCACCTGCACCTGCTCGTCGGGCGACATCCAATAGGGCGCTCCGTGAAGATAAAGTCCCTTCTCTCCCAGGCTCTCGCCGTAGTCCGATACGTACAGCATCGCGGTGTTCATGCCGGAAGCACCTTTGAGCGTATCAATAATGCCGGCAAGAACCTTATCGGTGTAGCGCACGGAATTGTCATAAGCGTTGCCAAGCTCTTTTTCCGAGCAACTGCCCAAATCGTTGGCCGTGCACTCCGGCAGCCACTTCTTCTGATCCTTGGGGATGCGCAGATGATAGGCCGGTCCGTGCGACCGTTTATCAAAAAGCGCCAAATCTACCGCACACGCCTTTTGACATTTATTCGCTCTGAGCACCCACAGATTTCTCCGTGAGGTCAGTCAGGCGCCCAACGGTTCTCTCGATTCCAACGGCGCCTTTTTCTTTTCAGCACTCCACTTTCGTCCTCGGTGAGGTCTGTCGACTCGACCCTTCGGGCTTTTCGCGACTAGACCGTCTCCGGCTTCGCCGCCCCTGTCTTCTTCCTCTTCTCCGGGCTCCCTGTGGGCGCCTCAGCGGTTTTTAAATTTCTCTTCGCTCTCCTTTGGTTAAGCTTGTTGCTCATTCTCTGTCGGTTTCTTTAGTTTTACGCCGCTTTCTTGAGCCTCTTTTTGTTCGAGGCTTCCTTGATCGGCTCTTCCTGCCTTGATTTGCGCCACGCTTCGTATCGGCCACGTTCCAGCTTTTTGACGGCTTCCTTGGTCATGTACCGCCTGTACTCCGGATCGTTGATCCTGAGAAGCAGATTCTGCGCTCCGTTTTGATCGGCCTGCGCCTTATGGCCGCAATGCTTGCATTCAAACCGATCACCCCGGCGGTTTTCTCCGGCTGTGTAGCCGCACTCCGGGCAATACTGTGACGAATAGGCCGCCGGCACAAACACCACCTGTACGCCCGCCTTGGCCGCCTTAAAGAGAAAACGATCTCTGATCGTGCCTCTGACCCATTTGCTCAACAGGTTGCGCACCTCTCGGCTGTATTTGCCCTCAAACGTAAAGCGATGCGACAGATCTTCCAAGGCATAGACCTGCGCCGGGCTTTGCCTGAGGATGTCGGACTGGGACTTTCGATTGCGCTTAGCATTTGCGAACGGATGGTCTGGCAAATCCGGCTACTTGATCAGACCGATCGCAGTGAGAAACTGAGTTGGGCAACAGGCGCTGTCTTTGCCGTTACGCTCACAGGGAGCGCACCGGTGCGAAAGGACATGAACGCCGAAAACGGTTGACGCGTCCAGTCGCTTATTGAGGTCTGCAAAAAGCCCCGGAGACTCTCGAAAGTTCCGGGGCTTTGCTTTTTTCGCGGAATCAACGCACTCGGGCGTCAAATTCTTTAGGAAGCGGTTTCGTCACGTTCAGCACGGGAGGCACGGCGGCGTTCGAATTCCTTGAGCCAGCGCTTGCGCAAGCGAATGCTCTTGGGCGTGATTTCCACGAGTTCGTCGTCGTTGATGAATTCAACGGCGCTTTCGAGCGTCAGACGCACAGGCGGGACCAGACGGATGGCTTCGTCGGTACCGGAAGCACGGATGTTGGTGAGCTGCTTACCCTTGATCGGGTTCACGACGATGTCGTTTTCACGGGAGTGTTCACCGATGATCATGCCTTCGTAGAGAGCATCGCCCGGATTCACGAACAGACGGCCGCGTTCCTGGATCTTCCACAGAGCGTAAGCCACAGCAGCGCCGTCGTCCTGGCTGATGATGGCGCCGGAGCGGCGTTCACCCACATCGCCCTGCTTGATCGGACCGTATTCGTCGTAGACGTGGCTCATGATGCCCGTGCCGCGGCACATCGTCATGAAGAGCGACTGGAAGCCGATCAGACCACGAGCCGGAATACGGTATTCGAGACGCACGCGACCCTTGCCGTCAGGCTGCATATCGGTGAGATCACCCTTACGGCGGCCGAGTTCTTCCATCACGGCGCCCTGGTGTTCTTCTTCAACGTCCACCGTCAGAAGTTCGTACGGTTCAAGCTTGACGCCGTCGACTTCCTTAAAGAGCACGCGCGGACGACCGACAGCGAGTTCGTAGCCTTCGCGGCGCATATTTTCAAGAAGAATCGTAAGGTGCAATTCACCGCGGCCGCAAACTTCCCAGCAGGTTTCGTCAGCGGTCGGACGCAGACGCATGGCCACGTTGCTCTTCAATTCACGTTCCAGGCGTTCACGAATCTGGCGGCTCGTCACGAACTTGCCTTCACGGCCTGCCAGAGGCGAGGTGTTCACCATGAAGCTCATCGTGAGCGTCGGTTCGTCCACGGAGAGCATCGGCAATGCTTCGGGGTGGGCCGGATCGGTAATGGTCGTACCGATGTTAAGTTCTTCAATGCCGTTCACGAGAACGATGTCACCAGCCTGAGCGCTTTCAACGATCTTCTTGTCGAGGCCTTCGAACTGCATGATCTGGTTGATCTTGGCGGGCTTGGGCGTGTCGTCCGGGCCGTTCATGATCATGACGCTCTGACCTGCCTTGAGCGTACCGCGGTGCACGCGGCCGATACCGATCTTACCCACGTAGCTCGAATAGTCGAGCGAGCAGATCTGCAGCTGCAGCGGTGCCTTTGCATCGTCTTCACGCACCGGCACGTACTTAATCACGGCGTCGAACACGGCGCGCATATTGCCGATCTTCTGGAGTTCTTCGACGTCGTCGGTCAGGCCCGCGTAGCCGTTCAAAGCGGACGCGTAAATCACCGGGAAGTCGAGCTGATCTTCCGTGGCGCCGAGCTTGTCAAACAAATCGAACGTGGCATTGATCACCCAGTCCGGACGAGCGCCCGGGCGGTCGATCTTGTTGATCACGACGATGGGCTTCAGACCGGCGGCAAGAGCCTTGCGGGTCACAAAGCGCGTCTGCGGCATCGGGCCTTCGACGGCGTCGACCAACAACAGCACGCCGTCGACCATCGACAGAACGCGTTCGACTTCACCGCCGAAGTCTGCGTGCCCCGGGGTGTCGATGATGTTGATGTGAATGCCTTCGTATTCAACGGCGCAGTTCTTGGCAAGAATCGTGATGCCGCGTTCCTTTTCCAGCGCGTTGCTGTCCATCACGCGTTCGTCGACCTGCTGGTTGCTGCGGAAAGTGCCCGCGCACTGCAAAAGCTTGTCGACCATGGTCGTCTTGCCGTGGTCAACGTGCGCAATGATGGCAATGTTGCGAATTGCTCTAGTCATGTTTTACTCGTCCCCGTTCGTTTCGAGGTTTTCAGTTACTACAAATCGAATCAAGCGGTGAGGATGCAGAGTACCTCTTGCGTCCACCTTCACCGTTCCCAATAGTTCGCCCGACGAGCCGTATGCTCGCAACAGTTCGCCGTGGCGCGTGTCTTTCAGAGGCAGCCGCTGACCGTTTCTCAAGCGTTCGGTCTGTACCGCATCGAGCCGGACGCTACCGAGCGTCTGAAGCAGAAAATCCGCTCCCTTGAGAAGGGCACGGCGCTCTTGAACCGTTTTTTCTTTGTCGTCGATCACCGCAAAGGGGATCGCGTCGGCAATCTTCAAGTCTCCGACTTCGGTGCGCCGCAGACTTTCCAAATGGGCAAAGCATCCAAGTTTACGACCGATGTCGTCAGCCAGCACACGGATGTAGGTTCCTTTACTCACCCGGACATCGATTTTGGCCGTCTCGCTGTCAAACTCCATCAGTTCGAGATGGTGCACATGGACCTTTCTCGGATGGCGCTCAACTTCAATGCCGCGTCGCGCAAGATCATACAGATTTTTGCCGTCGCGTTTGATGGCTGAGTACATCGGCGGCACCTGTTCGATCTGGCCGGTAAATTCAGGCAAAAGCGCTTCAAGTGCTTGACGCGTCGGACGCATGTCAGACGTTTCCGTCACCTCACCGGTCTTATCCATCGAATCGGTGCGCGCGCCGAAGCGAAGCACCGCTTCATAGCGCTTATCGGCATGCAAAAGATCGGCCGAATACTTGGTTGCGTTGCCGAAAGCCAGGGGCAAAAGCCCTGTCGCAAAGGGATCAAGGGTACCGGTATGGCCGGCTTTCTGCGCATTGATCAAGCGGCGCGAGAGCTGCAGAGCCCAGTTAGAGCTCATGCCCTCGGGCTTATCCAGCAACAGCACGCCGTCGACTGCGTCGCCCTTCTTGCCCATTACTCGGCTTCCTCTTTACTCGTGTCGCTTTCGGCGACGCGCGTCTGACGCATCGCCTCGTTGATGACGCGATCCATTTCAAAACCACGCTCCACGCTCGTATCGTGCACAAAGTGCAACGTCGGAACAGTGTGAATGCGAAGCTTCTTGAAAATCTTGTTGCGCAGCATGCCGGCGGCGGCCGTAAGACCGGCCGTGCACTGAACGGGATCGGAACCGATCACCGTGAAAAAAACGCGGGCATGAGCGTAGTCGGGCGTGATTTCGCAGCCGGTGATCGTCACCAGACCCACTCGGGGGTCGCGTACCTCAAGCGGAATGATCTCCGCGAGGTCTCGGGCGATCTGCTCGGCGACACGTTGGCCGCGGCCGGGCTTGGCTTTTTGCATAAAAATTTCGTCCTTTTTTAACTTCACAAACGCCGCCGACATCGCTGCCGGAGGCGTTTGCTGTTTGAGTGTTTGCGAGGGCTCAGGCGTCGTTATAAGGACCACTGAGCCGATTCTCCGTTAGAGCGTACGAGCGACTTCCGTCACCTCGAAGATTTCGAGCTGGTCGTTGACCTTGATGTCGTCATAGCCCTTGAGGCTCAGACCGCATTCGCTGCCGGCCTGAACTTCGCGAACGTCGTCCTTGAAGTGCTTCAGACTGGCGAGTTCGCCGGTCCAGATCACCACGTTGTCGCGCAGGAGTCGAGCGCTGGCATTGCGGCGAACCACACCTTCGAGCACGCGGCAGCCGGCAATGAGACCGACCTTGGGCACACGGATGACCTGACGGATTTCCAGCAGACCGAGCGCCGTTTCCTTCTTCTCGGGCGAGAGCATGCCGCTCATGGCTGCACGGACTTCGTCAACGGCATCGTAAATGATGTTGTAGTAGCGAATGTCCACGTCTTCCTGCTCGGCAAGCTTGCGGGCCTGCTGATCGGCACGCACGTTGAAGCCGATGATGACCGCCTTGGAAGCCGCAGCCAGGTTGACGTCGGTTTCCGTAATGCCGCCCACGGCGCTGTGCACAACCTGAACGCGCACTTCTTCCGTGGAGAGCTTCGTGAGAGCATGCACCAGAGCTTCGGTCGAACCCTGCACGTCGGCCTTGATGATGAGCGGAAGGGTCTTGACTTCGCCCTGGCCCACATCGGCAAACATGTTTTCGAGCTTCTGAGCCTGCTGACGGGCGAGCTTGACTTCGCGGTACTTGCCCTGACGGAAGAGAGCCACTTCACGGGCCTTGCGTTCGTCGGGCACCACAAGCAGTTCGTCGCCGGCGGACGGCACGTCGGACAGACCCTGGATTTCCACCGGGATGGAAGGACCGGCCGAGGTGACCTGACTGCCCAATTCGTTGATCATCGCGCGGACACGGCCGAAGCACTGGCCGGCCAGAACGATGTCGCCTTTTTGCAGCAAACCGGACTGAACCAGAATGGAAGCCACAGGACCGCGGCCCTTGTCGAGTCGGCTTTCGATCACGAGACCCTTGGCAGGGCCCTTGTCGGCGGCCTTGAGTTCGAGCATTTCGGCCTGCAGCAGCACGTTTTCAAGGAGGTCGTCGACGCCCTTGCCGGTCTTGGCGGACACCGGGCAGAACGGCACGTCGCCGCCGTATTCTTCCGGCAGCACTTCATTTTGCACGAGTTCGCCCTTGACGCGTTCAATGTTGGCTTCGGGCTTGTCGATCTTGTTGATCGCCACCACAAGCGGAACACCGGCGGCACGAGCGTGCGCAATGGCTTCCTTGGTCTGGGGCATCACGCCGTCGTCGGCGGCCACCACCAGAATCACGATGTCGGTTGCCTGAGCACCGCGGGCACGCATGGCCGTAAAGGCTTCGTGGCCCGGAGTGTCGAGGAAGGTCACGATGCCGCGCGGGGTCTTGACGTGGTAGGCACCGATGTGCTGGGTAATGCCGCCGGCTTCGCCTGCAGCCACCTTGGCACGACGGATGTAGTCAAGCAACGATGTCTTACCGTGGTCAACGTGACCCATGATGGTCACGACCGGCGGACGCGGCACTTCCGGATACTGTTCCAGGTTGCTTTCGAGTTCGCCCAGCAACGATTCCGGATCGTCGGCCTTGGCGGCAAGTGCCTTGTGGCCCATTTCCTCGACGATGATCATCGCCGTTTCCTGGTCGAGCATCTGGTTGATCGTCACCATCTGGCCCATCTTCATGAGGGTCTTGATGACTTCGGTCGCCTTCACGCTCATCTTGTGAGCCAGATCGGCCACCGAGATCGTTTCGGGAACGGTCACTTCACGCACCACGGGCTCGGTCGGCATCTGAACCTGACGCTGTTCGTGCTTGTGGCTCTTGCGACCGCGGCTGTGCCAGCCGCTCGACTCGTCGCTGTCAACCGCACCGCGGGTCTTCATGCCGCCGCGACGGCCGCCACGGTCTTCGTCGCCCCAGCGATCGTTGCCCTTGGCAGCCTGCTTACGGCCCTTGCCGTTTGCCTTGCCTTCGTTCTTTTCGGGCTTGTTGGCAGCGGGCTTCTCAGCCTTCTGGTTCTTCTGAGCGGGCTTTTGCTGCGCATTCTGCGGCTGAGCCTTCTTGGGCTCTTCATTGCGGTCGGTCTTGTCACCGCGGTCAGCCTTGGCCTTGAGAACGGTCTTAGGCTTGGCAAGCATCGCGCGGATGGCTTCGGCTTCTTCCTGAGCCTTGCGACGGGCTTCCTGACGGCGAGCTTCGAGTTCTGCCTTCTCGGCGGCAGCTTTTTCGGCAGCAGCCTTTTCAGCAGCCGCTTTCTTAGCAGCTTCAGCTTCGCGCTGAGCCTTCTTTTCTGCCTCAGCCTGAGCCTGACGGGCCTTCTCGGCCGCAGCCTTTTCAGCGGCGGCCTTTTCGGCAGCAAGCTTGTCGGCTTCGGCCTGACGAGCGGCGGCTTCCGCCGCGGCCTTTTCAGCGGCAGCCTTTTCGGCAGCGGCCTTTTCTTCGGCCGCCTTCTTAGCAGCGGCTTCCTCAGCAGCCTTCTTGGCTGCTTCTTCGGCAGCGAGCTTTGCTTCGGCTTCGCGCTTGGCGGCCTCGGCGGCTTCAGCCTCCTGCTTTTCCTTGAGTTCGCGATCGAGCTGAGCCTTGGCCTGCGCTTCGATTTCGGCACGCATCGCTTCGGCGGCGCGGTTCTTCACAAACACGCGGCGGCGACGCACTTCGACCTCAATCGTGCGGGCTCCGCCCTGGCCGTCGTTCTGACGAATGGTGCTCGTTTCGCGACGCGTCACGGTGATCTTGCGGGGAGCGGCCACGCGTTCCTGACGCAGGCTGTCGAGAAGCTGACGCTTGTCGGCGTCGCTGATTTCGTCGTTGACAGTCTTCACTTGAACGCCTGCAGCCTTGAGCTGGGACAGAAGCGTGTCAGCGGAAACCTTCAGTTCGCGGGCAAATTCATTAACAGTATTGTTTGCCATGTGTTTTATCTCTCCTGCCGCCGCTTGCGAGCGCCTTCCCCCGAGGGATGGAATTTATTCCCGCTGCTCGTTTCGCGAACGGCTTCAATCGGTTTGGTTTTCGTTCTGACTTCTGTCTTATTCTTCAGTCCAGCGGGCACGTGCGGCCATGATCAGAGCGCGGGCATCTTCTTCGCCGATGCCGCCCTTTTCCATGAGTTCTTCCGTGTCCAAATCAGCCAGGTCGTCAGCGGTCTTGACACCTTCGCTCACGAGTCGGCTGGCAAGGTCGTGATCCATGCCTTCGAGTTCGAGCAGCGAAGCGTCGGCCTGACGCAGGTTTTCTTCGCGCTTAAGGGCGCGAGCCAGAAGCACGCGGCGAGCGCGTTCACGCAGATCGGCTACGGTAGCTTCGTCGAAGATACCCAGTTCCACGATTTCCTGTTCGGGCACGTAGGCGAGTTCTTCGAGACTGTAGATGCCGTCCTGAACAAGAGCGGCGGCATCTTCCTGCGACATATCGAGCTCGGTCATGAACTCTTCGCAGGCCACGCGATCTTCCTCTTCCTGCTTCTTGTTGGCTTCTTCGGCCGTCATGATGTTGATCTGCCAGCCGGTGAGTTCGCTTGCCAGGCGCACGTTCTGACCGCCGCGACCGATGGCAATGGCGAGGTTTTCCTCGTCAACCGTCACGTCCATGCTCTTGGCTTCTTCGTCGGCCACAACCTTGGAAACCTTGGCGGGCTTGAGAGCTTCGACGATGTATTGAACCGGGTTTTCGTCCCAGCGCACCACATCGATGCGTTCGCCGGCCAGCTCGTTGGTCACGGCCGTCACGCGCGAGCCGCGGATGCCGATGCAGGTGCCGACGGGTTCGACGCGCTTGTCATGGCTCATCACGGCAATCTTGGCGCGGGAGCCGGGATCACGGGCCGTAGCCTTGATTTCCACGGTGCCCTCTTCGATTTCCGGCACTTCGAGCTCAAAGAGCTTCTTGATGAATTCATTGCAGGCGCGAGACAGGATAACCTGCTTGCCCTTGTTGGTTTCGTCGACGCGAAGCACGTAGGCGCGGACGCGATCGGAGTTGCGCAGGTTTTCGCGCGGAATCATTTCGCTCTTGGGCAAGCGGGCTTCCAGGCGGCCGATTTCGATGATGGCGCCTTCCTTGTCAGAGCGCTTGACCTGGCCGGAGATCACCTTTTCATCGCGAGCGAGGAACTCATTGAGAATCTGTTCGCGTTCGGCGTCACGCAGGCGCTGCAGGATGACCTGCTTGGCGTCCTGGGCAAAGCGGCGGCCGGAAGTGTTGATGTTTTCAATCGGCTTTTCAATGTAGTCGCCCACTTCGAGTTCCGGATAATCGTCGTGGATGTCCGAGAACATTTCTTCGCGATCGGGCTGCTGCAGGCCCTGATCGTCGCTCACGATCACCCAGCGGCGAACGGCACTCCAGTCGCCCGTGTTGGGATCGACGCGAACGGCAACGTCAGCATCCTCACCGGGAAACTGAGCCTTCTTCACAGCGCTTGCCAGCGCGATTTCGAGTACGCCGAAAACGGCGGATTTTTCAACGTTCTTTTCGCGTGCAAGGACGTCGACCATATCGAGCATTTCGCGGCTCATTCGTGTTTCCCCTTAAAGTCAAGTTCAGCAATCAAATTGGCGCGATCGACATCGTTAATGCCGAACGTCACGTGCACCGGATCGGCCTTGGGTTTGGCAGCCTTGCCCGATTGGCGGGACTTGGCAGCCTGACTCGGCGTGCGTGCAATATCCAATTCTTCAAACGAAAACGAAATCACTTCGTTGCCGGGCTCACCCTCGATGCCAAGAATGATGCCGTCAAGTTTGCGACGGCCGGCTTCCGGAAAGCCCTCGGCCTTCATCGGTTCATAAAGTTCGACGTGCGCCGGGCGGCCGACGAAGCGGGCCCATTCGCTCGCGCGCTTGAGCGGACGCTCCACACCGGGACTGGCCACTTCCAGACGTTCGTAGTCAATACCCTCGACCGTAAAGAGGGCTGTGATCTGATTGCTCACGGCTTCGCAATCGTCCACGCCAACGCCGCCTTCGGCCTGGCTGTCGATCGTGATGCGCATGAGTCCGCGGGGCAGACGCTCGAAGTCGACGAATTCGTACCCGAGACCCTGCACCGTTTCTTCAACGATTCGCGTGATTTCAGCAGTTGATTTCTGCATGTATCCGTTTGTAGAAAAATCCAAAAAAAAATGGGCGCAATGCCCATCCCTAACCCCATCCAACATGGGTGCCTGCCACAATTTTTCAGCTCCGAAAAGCTGATTGCCGCAGACAATATAGCGAGGGCCCTCGAATGGGAATTTCAAAAAATTCTCACTTCGAAGGCGCGTCGCGGATTATACAGTTTTTTCTTTGAAATTCAAGGATTTTCGACAAAAATTTCGTCGACAAATTCCTCAAATTTCACTTAACGGCGCTTGCCGAAGCCTTTGCCCTTGCCGGAGCCCTTCGACTTGCCGAATTTGCCGCCTTTCTTGAACGGAGGCGGCATCACGTCATCGGTGCGTGCAAGCGCCCGTCCGTAGGCACCCTGGGCGGCGCCGAGGCTGCCGCTGGCAATGTAGTTGACCGTGCTCAACATCGGATCGGGGATACGCTCGGGCTTGCGGTTGAAACTGCGGCCGGTGTTTTTCTTACCTCCGGCCTTCTTGACTGCAGGCTTCTTGCCGCCCATCGAAGACGTTGCGGCATTGAGCTGCGCCATCCAGGCCTGCACCCAGTCGGGCTTGAGCTCGCGGGTCGTGCCGCGCGCAAGATCAGCGGGCAATCGAACTGCACCATAGCGCACGCGAATCAGTCGGCTCACCGTCAGGCCGACGGCAGCAAACATGCGGCGCACCTCACGGTTGCGGCCCTCGCTGATGCGAACGAGATACCAGCGGTTGAGATTGTCGCCGCCCTTTTCTTCGAGCATCGAGAAGTGAGCCGGACCGTCGTCGAGCTCCACCCCGGTCGTCAAGAGTTCCTTGGCTTCGTCGGTCATGACGCCCGCCGCGCGTACGGCGTATTCGCGCTCGATTTCATAGCGGGGGTGCATCAGACGATTGGCAAGCTCTCCGCTCGTCGTAAAAAGCAACAGCCCTTCGGTGTTGAAGTCCAGACGTCCGACGGCAATCCAGCGGGCGCCTGAAATCTTGGGCAGATTATCAAAGACGCTCGGACGCCCCTGCGGATCGCGCATACTCACGATCTGGCCGGCGGGCTTGTGATAGACAAGCACGCGCGGAGCCTTGGGCTGCTTACCTTGTGCCATGCGCTTGACGATACGACCGTTCAAACGAACGATGTCGCCGGGCATCACGCGCTGCCCCAGGAAAGCGGGTTCGGAATTCACCGAGATGCGACCTTCGACGATGAGCTGCTCCATATCGCGGCGGCTGCCCAGACCGAGATCAGCGAGCACCTTGTGCAGCTTTTCGCTCTGTTTGACGAGTTCATTTTTCTTGGCGGCCTTACCCTGAGCAAGCACCTTCGGGTCGAAAATCTGAGCGGCGCAGAGTTCGGCATCAATTGCGGGAGCATCTTCCGGAACGGCCATGCCTTCGTCCTCGAACTGTTCCTCGCGGACGCGCTTGTTGCGACGGAACTTACCGCGGCCTTCGGCGCGCTTTTCCTTCTTGTCGAACACCTTCTCCTGAGGCATATCGACTTCCGCCTCGGGTTCGGGCTGAGGCAAAGTCTCTTCAACCGCTTCGATAACCTCAGCTTCAGTCTTTGCCTTCGTCTTGCGAGCACGCGTCTTCTTGACGGGAGTTTCTTCGGCTGCCGCCTCCTCTGCTTTCTTCGCTCGGCGAGTGCGCTTGGGTTTGGCGGGGACTTCCTCTTCAGGCTTAGCCTCTTGCGGGGCCGCTTCCTGCGTTGCCTCGGGAATAGCTTCATCGACTTTCTTGCGGCGCGTCACGGTACGACGCTTGGTCGCGGGCTTCTCTTCTTCCCGAACCGTTTCAGCGACAACCTCTGCGGCAGGTGCTGCAACCTCCTCGGTCTTGCGGCGACGCGTCACCTTGCGCTTGGGTTTCTCCTCCGCCGGCGCAGCGACAACTTCCGTCGTCGGTTCGACAACCGCCTCGGTTTCGGCCTTCACTTTGCGCGTACGCACAGCGCGGGGTTTCTTGACAGGAGCTGCTTCGGAACTTTCAGCTTCGGTCTTGACCGTACGGCGGCGAACCACGCGTTTCTTCGGTTCGACTTGCGCCTCGACCGCGACTTCGTTCAGGCTGTCTTCTCGTGTAGTAGGCATAGCTTTAAGTGTCTCTGACTGTACTCTTTATTCAGTGTCGACTTTTTCCGGAGTCTGACCGTCGGCGTCGGATGCCCCTTCTTGGGCTTGTGCTTGACTCGCTTCGTCAGTCGGCTCGTCACCGAACACCAATTCAAATTCTTTGCTTTGCGGCATGTCGCCGGACAAAGACGGCAGATCCGCGAGGGACTTCAGTCCCAAATCGTCCAAAAACTGCTGCGTCGTGGCAAACAGCGCCGGGCGACCGGGCGACTCTCGGTGCCCGACAATTTCAATCCACCCTCTTTCCTGCAGCTGTCGCACCACATTGGGATTGACCGCCACGCCGCGAATGTCTTCAATATCGCCGCGCGTTGCCGGCTGACGGTACGCAATGATGGCAAGCGTCTCCATCACGGCACGCGAATACTTGGGCATTTTCTGATCGCTCATGCGAAGCAGGTATTCACCCACGGCCGTTGATGTGACAAACCCCCAACCGCTTGCAGTTTCGACCAGTCGCAAGCCGCGCTCTTTCCAGTGTTCGGAAAGTTCGTTCATGGCTTCAAGCAGCTCCGTCTGCGTAAGCCGACCGGCAAACAGGCGCGAAAGATCCTCGAGCGTCAACGGCTGAGGACTCGTAAGAAGCGCTGCTTCAATGACGTAACACGGTTGCAAAGTGTCTGCCACGGTTGTGTCGTTGCGTGTTGATCGTGTTCGAAATCCGTTCTCTTCATAAACACGCTTTGCACCTGCCGCTACTCTTATTGAGCGAAGGTTAGCAAAATCGGATTCGACACGGTTGGAAAAACTGTCGTTTTCTTTGTCGGGCGCCTTAGTCGGCATAGCCCTCAAAGCTTGTCGGATCGCTTTCGATTGAGAGCCGTCTCGGCCTTGCGATCTCTACGAAAGTGAAGCCCCGGTTAACGATGTGATATCAGGACGCTTTTCTCACCTTCGGCTGCGGCAACAATCTTAATGCAATCGCTGCCGAAATTTGCGGATTGTTTTTCCCCAGTTTGGAAAATTCAGAATTTTGTTCCCCAGTTTTTCTCCCTTCAAACCGGGGTAACAAAACGAGAATTCCTAGGCCGCAAAATTTTGTCTCGAATTCTTTCGTTGATTAGTTTATTCAATAAAATCAACAACTTAAGAAAGCTCCAGACAAAAAGAAAGCTCCCGATTTCGGAAGCCTCTCTTGCGTGGATGGTGCGCCAGGCAGGATTCGAACCCACGACCCCCTGGTTCGTAGCCAGGTACTCTATCCAACTGAGCTACTGGCGCACATCTCAGATTTTTCCGCCTCGCTTTTTTGCGAAGCGGGGCGCATTGTATCGCCTGCTTTCGACTTATGCAAGTCTTTTTAAAAAATTTCTTGCTTACAGCTCAAATCGCCTCAAAACTGCCGTCGCATCGGGGATCCGACGCTCCCGTCACCACACCGTCGGCAGCTTTGCTCACTGCCCCCGCGTGACCCATCGTGTCGCTGAAAGCCTCCGTAAGCACTTCCACGTCGTGCCCACGCTCAATCAAACTTCTGACGACTCCTGCAGCAAATCGAGACTCCAAACGAAGCTTTGCGGTATTGTCGCCCCAGGTTCTGCCGATGAGCCAGCGAGGTTCAGCAATGGCCCGATCCAACGGCATGCCGGCCAAATGCCGCAGGATGACCGCGGCCTGCGTTTGCGGCTGGCCTTCTCCGCCCATCGTGCCGTAGGCAATCACACGACCGTCATTGGTCACCGCCATCGCCGGGTTGAGCGTATGAAACGGCAACGCTCCGGGACGCAATGCGCTCGGAAGTCTCTCGTCAAAGCTAAACGCACAACCGCGGTTTTGCATCGTCACGCCCGTGTCTTTGAGCACAAGGCCGCTGCCGTACTCCCAATAGATGCTCTGAATGCAGCTCACCACCGTACCGTCCGTGTCGGCTGCACCGAACCAGACCGTATCACCCATAGCCTGCTGTTCGTCAAAACAGCAAGCCTTGTCGGGATCAAAGGACTTGGCGAGGGTGTCGAGCGATTGCGCCGACAGAAAGCTCTGCGTGGAAGCCGTCATTGCTCGCGGATCACCCACGTGTTTGTTGCGCCAGGCAAAAGCAAGTTTCGTCGCTTCGACGGCCGCGTGCACAAAAGCCGCCATATCGTCGGGCTTGGCCCCGAAACGCTCCATCAGCCCCAAAATCGCAAGCGAAGACACGCCTTGCGTAGGCTCCGGAAGATTGTAGAAATCCTGCCCGAACGCTCTCAAATGCAAAGGCTTGACGATGCGTGCTCGGCATGCGGCAAAGTCTTCGGGCGTCAGCAGACTGCCCGCATCGGCCAACTCCCTGCAGATCTGTGCTGCGACATCCCCTTCGTAGAAATCATCCAATCCGGCTTCTGAGAGTCGCTGCAGCGTGCGAGCCAAAGCGCTCTGGCGAAGCGTCTCGCCCTTTGTCCAAGGCAAGCCTTCGGAGTTGAGAAAGACTTCGGCAAAACCGGGGCACGACCTGAGACTCTCAAGCGCTGCCCTCGTTGTTCGCTCTTGGCTTGCCGAAACCGGAAAACCATTGGCGGCAAATACGACGGCAGGATTAAGAATGTCCTTGAGCGGCAGTCGTCTCGGATGCTCCGGCAGACTCAGAAGCGCATGCCAGCCGCGGATCGTACCCGGAACTGTGACGGCAGCAAGCGCTCCGCGTGGTGGAATCGCTTCAAAACCGCGAGACTTGTATAAGTCCACCGTTGCGCGCCCTGCCGCCTGTCCGCAGGCAAGCACCCCCACTGGAGCACAGTCCTTTTTCTTGATCAGCCAAAAGCTGTCGCCGCCGACCGCGTTCATATGCGGGTATACGACGGCAAGGCTTGCCGCCGTAGCAACCGCCGCTTCGAGCGCCGTGCCGCCCGCTTCAAGAATCTGTCGCCCGGTTTGAGCCGCCAGAAAGTGCGGCGCACTGACACCGGCCTGCGGCAGAGATTTCTGAATAGTCATCGCCGTTGAAAAAAGAAATCGCGGCCTCGACAGCCAAACGGGTCGAAACCGCGAATCAAACAACCAACCGAAGGGTCAGAGGAATTACTTCTTGGCCACCGACTTACGCGTCGTGGTCTTGCGAGCAGGCTTTTGAGCCTCTTCGCTCTTTTCTTCCTTCACGGCAGCCTTCTTGGCCGTCGTCTTCTTTTCGGTCGTTTCAGACTTTTTAGCTGCCGTCTTGCGAGCGGCCGGCTTCTTTTCTTCGGCTTCTTCAGCCGGTTCAGCCTTGGCAGTCACCTTGCGCGTGGTCTTCTTGGCGGGAGCCTGTTCAGCCTCTTCGACAGCCGGCTCTTCCTTCTTGGCAGCCGCCTTCTTAGTGGTCGTCTTCTTGGCGGCGGTCTTCTTTTCGCCGGCTTCGAGCTTGACGCCGAGAAGGACAGAAAGCTTCACGGATTCCTTCAGAAGTTCGGCGCTCGAATCGATGAGCTCCTGGAAAGCCTTCTGAGAAACCTTCGGGGTCTTGCCGCCAAGCTGGCCGGAAATTCCCTTCATGGCAGTCGCCAGGCGAGCATGAGCCGCCAAAAACGTCTGGAGAACCTGTTCATTCATTGCGCTAGCCATCTTTTAATGCTCCTTGTATGGCACTTGTTGTTTGCTGCAAACGGTTGCGACCGTCAGAATGCCGAGCGTCTGCACACCGGCCAGCAAACATTCTGAATTCTGTGTATCTGTTCGGGCATTGATCAGAAATTGCCCATGTCAGGCCGCATTATAAATGTCCGCTCTTTTGCGTTCCTGAAAACAAACGAACTCGCAGCACCCACACACAGCGAAAGTCACAGCCCGACAGATGCAAAAAACCCGCAGACTAAAGAATCTACGGGCTCTAAAAACTGGCGGAAGGGGTGGGATTTGAACCCACGATACGGTATAACCGTATACCGGATTTCGAGTCCGGCGCATTCGACCACTCTGCCACCCTTCCGTGTCGGTCGTTGTCATATTGTGAGGCGCGCATCTTAACAAAAGATTTGTGTTTTTGCACGCGCCTCTCGAAATTTTTTCGCATCAATCGATCGGACGATGGTTCGGGAAAAGCTTGCCCCACCTTCTGAGAAAACCGTTGGCCATGCGTCCGGCAAAAAGAGCAGAAATGAGCGTCCCTTCGCGAACGCCATAAATCGTCCCGAAAAAGAAGAGACTCATGCTGACGGAAATCGCCACAAGGAAAACGTCGACGGATGTGCGAATGGTTCCGAACGAGCCTCCGAATCGATGCATAACAGCAATCACAAATCCTTCAGGAGGCAACACCAACAAACGCGCAAAGACCATGGCCGAAACGCCGAGACCCGTGAGGCACGTACCGAGAAACACCTGCATGAAGGCCCACCCATAATTGGTGGGCTCAAAAAAGCTCGTCACCCACATTGCAACGTCAAAAACCGCGCCGAAGAACGCGCAGACGGGCAGCTGCTTGACGGCCTTGACCATAAGGTTCTTCGGGTCGACCAGGCACTGGAGTACAAAGAAAAAGACGTTCGTGAGGAAAACGAAAAGACCCATGGAAAGACCAGTCTGGCGACTGAGCACAATGGCCGCGGAGCTCACGGTACCGGTGCCGAGCCCGGCGTGGGTCACGATGGCAATGCCTAATGACAGCACAACCAAGCCGAAAAGAAAAATCAGAACTCTTGAAAGCATCTCACCCCTCGGAAACAAAACGACGCGGCCGCGATCGAAAAGCGATTTATTCCTGTCTGTTAGCAGATTTCTAAGATCGGGCCGAAAAAGAGTTGTTGCATTTTAGACACACCTCCTGTTTTCAGCATCAGCAAAAAGAAGTAGGCGTAACCCCGTGCACGGCGGGATAACGAGCAGAGAAAACGAGAAAATCCAACAGAATGCAGTCGTGTTACGTGCGCTTGCATCCTTTTGACGGCGAGCAAGCCCCTCACGCGGCATAATTTCGCTAAAAGCGGCGCGTTCGTCTCGAACGGGCCGCGTGTTGACGTCCTCAGAAAACAAGGTACGAACAGTGTTTCAGTTTCAGTTGATGACGCCCATCGTGTGGCTCACCCGACTTCTGGTCGGCGCCTATCCCCAGTGGGAAGGCTGCAAGCCCTCGAAGCGCCAACGCATTTATTTCGCCAATCACACCAGTCACCTCGACACGATTGTGATCTGGACTTCACTGCCAAGCATTCTGCGCCGCCATACGCGACCGGTGGCTGCCAAAGACTATTGGGATCACGGCCTGTTTCGCAAGCGCATCGCCATGAAAGAGTTGAATGTCGTGCTCATCGACCGCAAGCGCACCGAGCACGCCGATCCGCTTGGTCCTCTGAAGGATGCGCTGCGCGCCGGCGACTCGCTCATCATCTTCCCGGAAGGCACCCGCCGTCCGCAGCCGTTGCCGAGCGAATTCAAAAGCGGCATCTGGCGTCTGATGCGCGAGTTCCCCGAAGTCGAGCTCATTCCGGTGTACATCGAAAACCTGCACCGTGCCATGCCCAAGGGCGTATACATTCCGGTGCCCACCATTTGCTCGGTGCATTTCGGCGCTCCGCTTGAGCACAGCCCCGATGATCCCAAGGAAGTATTCCTCACCCGCGCTCGTCAGGCCGTGATTGACCTCGCGCAACAGCAGTAAAGGAGGCACCAAAAAAATGATGCGACTCGGTATCAGCCTCCAGGAAGGCTATCTGATCATTCTGGCCACGCTCATCGTTCTGCAAGGCGCAGGCACCATCTACGGACTGTGGGCGCAGGGGCGCGCTGCCACGCCCGAAGCCGTTCGCCGTCTGGCCGTTGCCAACTCGCGCGTGCGCATGGGATGGTGGCTGATCATCGTCTTTACGGTGGCTTGGTGGTGGGGCATGGCTTCGCTGGTCGTGCTCTTTGCGATTTTCTCCTTCTTCCTGCTGCGAGAATTCATCGCGTTGACTCCGATTCGGCACACCGACCATTGGGTGCTGGTGGTGGCGTTCTATCTGGCGATCCCCGCTCAGTACGCATTGGTTTACTTTAACCTCACACACGTCTTCACGCTCTTTATCCCGGTGTACCTGTTCCTGGTGCTGCCCGTCATCGCCGCCATGAGCCACGATACGGAACGCTACCTTGAGCGTGTCGCCAAGGTTCAGTGGGGTCTGATGATCTGCGTGTTCTGCGTGAGTCACGCACCGGCCATCGCCACGCTCGACTTTGAAAGCCGTAAGACGTCAGGCGAACTGATGCTTCTCTTTTTCCTCATCATCGTGTTCCTCGCCGACCTTTTCTCGGTGCTCGCCAGTTCCGCTCTGGGAGGCAAGGCGCTGAAGATGAACCCGAACAAGACCGTCAAGGGCCTCACCGTCGGCTCGTGCCTGGCGGTGATCGCAGGCATTGGGCTTTATTGGCTTACGCCCTTCTCGATTCTGCAGACGGCGCTCTACGCGCTTGCCATTGTTCTCTCGTGCATCATGGGCGACATGGTCATCAGCTCGGTCAAGCGCAGTCTCGGCTCCAAGTCTTGGGAAAGCGAGTTCTACATCGGCCGAGGCATCATCGAACGCCTGGCGCCGCTCACGTTTGCCGCGCCCGTGTTCTATCATCTGACGCTCATTTTCCAAAACTTCGCTCACTTCCCCAGCATCAATTGACCGCATCCTCGCGGTAAACTCTGAGGCGCAGGATTTTCGTCAAAGAGTCCTGCGCTTTTTGTTTGGAGTCACGTCTTTTTTCCGTGTCTTCTTACTAACCCACACACCATAACCCGGAGCTTTGACGTCAAACAGGCCGGATTTTCAAGGATTGCACCATGCCCACGAATCAGTACGAAACGCTTCTTGAACACTGCTACAAAACCGGGGTCGACAAAAGCGACCGCACGGGCGTCGGCACGCGTTCCGTATTCGGCTATCAGATGCGATTCAATCTTGCCGAAGGCTTTCCGCTCGTGACAACCAAGAAGCTTCACATCCGTTCCATCGTTCACGAACTGCTGTGGTTCCTCTCGGGGTCGAGCAACATTAAGTATCTGCACGACAACGGTGTGTCGATTTGGGACGAATGGGCCGACGAAAACGGCGATCTGGGCCCGGTCTACGGCGTTCAGTGGCGCAGCTGGCCTGCTCCCGACGGCCGCAAGATCGATCAGATCAGCAACCTCATCGAAGGCATCAAGAAGAACCCCGACAGCCGCCGTCACCTGGTTGTCGCATGGAACCCGGCCGAAGTCGACAAGATGGCTCTGCCGCCGTGCCACTGCCTCTTTCAGTTCTACGTGGCAAACGGCAAGCTCTCCTGCCAGCTCTATCAGCGCAGTTGCGACATCTTCTTGGGCGTGCCATTTAACATCGCCAGCTATTCTCTGCTCACGCACATGGTGGCGCAGCAATGCGATCTCGAGGTGGGTGACTTCGTCTGGACGGGCGGCGACTGTCACATCTACAAGAACCACTTCGAGCAGGTCGAGCTGCAGCTTTCCCGCACGCCGCGCGCGTACCCGAAGCTTGTGATCAATCGCAAGCCCTCCTCCATCTTCGACTACAAGTTCGAAGACTTCGTGATCGAAGGCTACGACCCCTGGCCGCACATCAAGGCCCCGATCGCCGTCTAAACGACCGAACGAGGTACTGTTTCAGTCGACTTCTGCCGGCAGCTCTCAAACACAGGCGACGATCTGCGCCACGGCGCGCGTGAGTTTCTTGAGGTAATCAAGCCTCAGCATCTCGTTGGGCCCGTGCGCGTTGGATTCCGGTCCGAGGACGCCGGTAAGCAGGTATTGAGGCGACCCGAAGAACTTGTCAAAAAGCGGCAGGATGCCAATCGAACCGCCGCAACCGCAATACACCGGTTCTGTACCGAAGCACTCTTGTGCGGCATCGGCAACCGCCCGTGCAAAACGAGGCATTTCCTGCGGCGCATTCCAGCCGCCTTCTGCGTGCGCATTTTCCACTGTCACGCGGCAGCCGAACATCGGCTTTTCCGTGAGCGTTTCAGTAAGCCATGCCAACGCTTTAGCTCCGTCTGCCGTGGGCGGCAGGCGCACGGAAAGCTTGAGCTTTGTAAACGAGCGCAGCACGTTTCCCGCTCCATCAACGGGCGGAATACCTTCGGCGCCCGTCACACAAAGTTGCGGCTTCCAGGTATTCATCACCACCGCTTCAAACGGATCAGAACTTCTGGCGTGCGTGCCGTTGGCCCAGGGAATGTCGGCAAAAACGCCCTCTCCCACCGTTTCTGCGTACCGCTTCATTTGTTCCAGGCGGACCGCAGGAATTTCCACGTTGAGCGCGTCGGCAGGCATTTCACCGGTCTGTGCGTTTTCAATGCGATCAAGAAGAGCTCGGGCAATCATGAAGGAACTCGGTGCAATGCCCGATGTCAGCCCCGAGTGCATACCGTGTTCGGCCACCTTGACGTTGAGAGTCAACACCGCCGCACCGCGGAAACTCACCGTCGACCACAGATGCTCATAGTCTGCGCCGCCGCAGTCCATGATCACTACGAGTCCAACGTTCCCGAACCTCTCTCGACACGTCTGCATCCAATACTCAAAGTCGCGCGAGCCGCACTCTTCGTCCGTCTCGTACAATCCGACGATGCGGCCGTGCGGGAGGCCCGCTTTTTCAAGCGCATGCAGAGCCACCATCGCGGCGTAAAAGTTGTAGCCGTCGTCTGCGGCACCGCGTCCGTAAAGACGTTCACTCTCAAGCGTCGGTTCAAAAGGCTTGCGCCCGTTGCTCCAACCTTCGCCTTCGGGCTGCTTGTCAAAATGGCCATAGAAGAAAACTGCAGGCGCCTCGTCGTCTCGGGTTGCCGGGATATCGAAGAAAAGGGCCGGCGTACGTCCCGGTTCGGTCAACACCTCGAAGACGGCATCAGGAAAAAGGCTTTGTCCCCACTCTGCCGCCTTGCGGCAAGCCTGCCGCAAAAAGCCATTGACCTCCCAATCGACATCGAAATCCTTGGATTTGCACGGGATTCGAACATAGTTCTGAAGTTCGGCAAGCGCCTCGCCCTGCCAGGCGTTCTCCACGGCTTCCTTAATCGACTTTCGGTCTTTGTCATTCAATTCGACGGCTGCTCTGATCATCTTTATTCCGCCCTTGTGCTTGTTTTGCCTTTCGTAACGTCGCCATCGGCGTGCAGTTTTGACTCTAGCACGATTTTTCAGGCCGAAATTTGTTAGATTTCGCCTCGAAAAACACTGTGTTTACCCGAACAGACAACCACTTCGAGATCACTATGGCTCAACTTGCAATCATCGTTGCGCACGCTCAAAACGGCACGATCGGACTCGCGGGCAACATGCCCTGGCGCCTGCCCGAAGACCTCAAGCATTTCAAGGAAGTCACCATGGGACACCCCGTCATCATGGGACGCGTGACGCACGAATCAATCGGCCGCCCTCTTCCCGGGCGCGACAACATCGTCATCAGCCGCAATCCCGACTACCGCCCGGAAGGCTGCCGCACGGCAACCTCGCTTGAAGAAGCAGCCGGCATGATCAAGAACGACGAACTTGCCTTCGTGATCGGCGGCGCGCAGATATATGCGCAGGCCCTCAAACTTGTCGACACCTGTTGGATCACGGAAATTCAGGCCGAGTATCCGGGCGACGCCTTCTTCGGCCCCTTGAGCCTCGAAGAGTGGGATCGTGAAGTTCTCTCGGAACTTCCCGCCAACGAAAAGCGCCCTGCCCTTACTTTCTGCATTTTCCGCCGCAAGCACTAAACTTCGGGAAACGATTCGGCCGGTAGTATCGTCATGTCGCCGCTTTTTACGCTGTTTCTGGTCACAAGCTTTGCCAACATCGCCACGCCCGGCATCGGTGCGGTCATGGCGGTCAACCTCGGGCTCTCCCAGGGGTGGAAAAGAGCCATTCCGGGGTGTCTGGGCATCGCAATCGGCATCGCCTTTCTCTTTGTGATCGCGCTTTCGGGCACTGGCGCCGTACTTGCCACCCACCCGGCGGCTTTCTCCGTGATTCAGCTCATCGGCGCGGCCTTTCTCGCGTACCTGGGCATTCGGTCGATTCTCAAAAAACCGAAGCACGCCTCCCTGATCGGGCGTCACGACGAACAAACCGAAAGCGGTTTTTCTCAGTTCATGAAGTGCGCGGCGATCTCAGCGGCCAATCCGCAGCCCATCATCTTCGGTCTGACGGTGCTTCCTTCCTTCATCGACCCGACTTTCTCCTACGTCTTGCAGTCGGCCGTGATGATCGTGATCTACGCTCTGATCGTTTTCGTGATGATGATGGCCTACGCGATTCTGGCCGCACACGCCCGCGTGTTTTTGAGCGGGCCGCGGGGACCGCGCGTGATCAACTGCATTTCGGGCGTCGTCTTTTTGTTTTTGGCAGCCTTTTTGCTCTATCGAGCGCTCGCGCTCTGAGCTCGAAAGAAGCGCCCAAGTCGCATTTTTTGATCAGCCTCGGCGAAAAAAGTTTCGGCTACAATACCTGATTCAATTCGTCGGTCTTTTGCACACACGCGCACGAATTGAACCGAATATCCAACCCATACGAGATACCAAAAGAAAATGACTCACGTTGTTTGCGAAGCCTGCATCAACTGCAAGCGCACTGACTGTGTGGACGTCTGTCCGGTTGACTGCTTCCACGAAGGCCCCAACTTCCTCGCAATCGATCCCGACGAATGCATCGACTGCGCCGTGTGCGTGCCCGAATGCCCCGAAGGCGCCATTTTTGCCGAGGAAGACGTCCCGGCCGATCAGCTCGACTTCATCCAGATCAATGCCGAGCTCTCGCACCAGTGGCCCTCGATCACCCGCAAGAAGCCCTACCCGGACGATGCGGATGAATGGGTCAACGTTCCCAACAAGCGCCAGTACCTCAAGCGCTGATTCTTTCTCAGGCACACTTACAGGCTCTTTTTCAGCAGGAGTGGCTTTATGGCGATTTGTCAAACCAAGGTTGTGCATGCACAGGCCGTTGCCGACAACGTTACGCATTTGAAATTGGCCGTCCCTGAAGGTTGTCAGTGGATGACCGGTCAGTTTGCACGCATTGCGATGCCTTCGACGGCAGAGCCGCAGTGGCGCTGTTACTCAATTGCAAGCAAAGCCGGTGCCGATACGCTCGACTTTTTCATCGCCCGCGTCAAGGGCGGTGCGGTGAGTCCTCGCCTGTGCAACCTCAAGGCGGGCGAATCGATTCTGCTTGATACCGAAATGAACGGCATGCTCATCGAGTCGCGTCTGCAGCCGGGCGGCCGCGATCTGTGGCTGCTGTCCACGGGCACAGGCGTTGCTCCGTTCGTGGCCATCGTCTCCGACGAGTCGATCATGGACAAGTACGAACGCGTGTTCCTCGTTCACGGCGTGCGCAATTGGAACGAAACGCAGTACCTGCAGCATGTCTTAAAGCTTCAGCCCAAGCTGCGCGTGATGGCTTCCGTCACGCGCGACGCCGGCGCCTTGATTGACGTGCGCATTCCCGACGCGTTGGAAAGCGGCTTACTCGAAGCTACGGCTGAAGCCGAAATCACGCCGCAAGCAAGCCGCGTGATGCTTTGCGGCAACCCCGCCATGGTAAAGGCCGTTCGCGCCGCCATGCGAGCCCGAGGCATCGTCAGCCCGAGAAACGGCGAGCCCGGACAGCTGCTTGCCGAAAACTTCTGGCTCTGATTCCCGCACGCTGCCGATTTTTAGCCAAGAAAATCGGCAGTTTCTTCTTTTGATGTTTGCCGATGCCTGAAACAAACACCACAGAGCGCCTCTCCGAGGCGCTTTGCCGTCTTTTGCCCCAGACCCAATGCCGTCAGTGCGGTTTTGACGGCTGTGCACAATACGCCCGCGCCATCGCCGAGGGAAGCGCCGAAATCAACCGCTGTGCCCCGGGCGGCAAGAAAGGCGTGGAAAAGCTTGCCGCGCTCACGGGACGTCCCGCGCTCGAAATCGACCCCGAATACGGCCGCGAGCTGCCCTTTGCCGTCGCTCGAATCGACCCCAAGCGCTGCATCGGCTGTCGCCTGTGCCACAGCGCTTGTCCGGTGGGTGCCGTGACTGGTATTCCCAAGCATCTATTTGCCGTCATAGAGTCCTCGTGCACCGGTTGCGGGCTGTGCGTGTGTGCCTGCCCTGTCAATGCCGTCGAGATGATCGAAAATGGTCACGTCTGGACCGCAGAGGACGCCGAGCTCGCCAAAAAAGCCTATGAACGCACCAACGCCCGCCGCAGGGCCGGTGCCGAGCGCCGCCGCGCGCAACTTGAAAAAGCCACCGACAACAAGAGCGCCGTGCTTATGCAGGCTTTGTTGATGGCCAAGTCGCTAAAAAAATCGTGAGGTTCGTCGTGAACGCCCAAATCCGTCGTCAGATTATGGAAAGGCTCAAGGCCGAGCGCCCCGAGCCCGAAAGTGAACTCAACCACAACAACGCCTTCGAACTTTTGATCGCCGTGATGCTCTCGGCGCAAGCCACCGACAAGAGCGTCAATTTGGCCACCCCCGCGCTTTTCGCCGCCATGCCGGACGCGGCAACCATGGCGCAAAAAACGCCCGAAGACGTCGAGCCATTCATCAAAACAATCGGCCTATACCGAAACAAGGCCAAACACGCCGTGGGTATTGCCAAGGCGCTGATGGAGCGCTTCAACGGTGAGGTTCCGCAGACCCTCAAAGACCTCATGTCGCTGCCGGGCGTTGGCGAAAAGACAGCCAAGGTGGTTTTGAACGTTGCCTTTCATAAGCCCTTCATTCCGGTTGATACGCACATCTTTCGCGTGTGCCAGCGCACCGGTCTCGTGCAAGCCAAAACGGCCAACGAATGCAGTGAAAAACTCGAAAAATCGCTGCCCGAGGAGTTCCGACTGGGCGCACATCATTGGATTCTGCTGCACGGACGCTACTGCTGCACGGCACGCAAGCCTCAGTGCACGAAGTGCCCGATCGCCGACCTGTGTCATTGGCCTGAAAAAGAGCTTCTCTGAAGTTGCGCCGCGATTTTCGGTTTTTGTATGGGCGGTGACTCGCCATGGAACACATCACGCTTGAACTTTTGCTCTATCTGGCTGCCGGCGCCGCTTTGGGCGGCTACGTCAACGGTCTTGCGGGTTTCGGAACCGGACTGATGAGTCTGGGCATCTGGCTGCAGGTGATGACCGTGGAGCAAGCCGTTCCGGTCGTCGCTGCCATGAGCGTGGCAAGCGGCGTGCAAAGTCTGTGGCTTACGCGCCAGGGCGTGAAGACGGGTTTGCATCGCCTGCCCCGTTTTCTGGTTCCCGCCTTGATCGGCTTGCCCGTGGGCGCATGGCTTCTCAATTGGATCGATGCGGCGCATCTGAAACTGGCCGTCGCCTTTTTCATGCTCTTTTATACCGCTTTTTTCCTGCTGCGAGGGAAGCTTTCCAAGGCCTTTACCAAGGAGCGTCCCGTCTGTGACAGCCTTGCCGGTTTTACGGGCGGCATCATGGGCGGCGCTGCATCCTTGTCGGGCGTCGTTCCCACGATGTGGTGCGCACTGCAGCCCTGGGACAAGTTTCAAACAAGCGCTGTTTTGCGCCCCTACAACGTCGTCATTCTGACGCTTGCCTTCGTCTGGTATCTCGTCGCAGGTCACGTCTCTTTCATGACCTGGATCTTTACCGCGATCGCTTTTCCCGTCACGCTCATCTTTTCGCGCTTGGGCGTTGCCACCTTCCGTCGGCTCACCGACACGATGTTTCGCAATGTGCTCGTGGCGCTGATGGTGGTAAGTGCTTTTTCGATTCTCGCGCGGGAATTTCTCGTCTGACCGCTAGCCGTTATGCAGAATCCGTACCTTTCATACGCCTCCGCACGTCTGGCCTGCATGTTCTACTTCATGGCGCCGGGCCTTGCCTACGGACTTGTCACCTCGCGCATGCCGGCGCTCAAAAACATGACGGGCGCCACCGAAGGCGAGCTTGGCATCATCCTGCTTTTCTTCGGCTTTTCCGCCTTGATCGGTCTGGCGTTTGCACCGCGTCTGATTGCGAAAATTTCCGCTAAAACGACGCTTCTGGTTTCGAGTCTTGCCTGCATGGTCTTCGTCGTGCTGGTGTCCTTCTCCACCTCGGTCTGGTACTTCGGCGCCACGATGGCGCTGCTGGGCATCTGCATGGGGCTTTGCGACGTCACGATGAATGTGCAGGGCGTCGAAGTCGAGCGCGCATACAAGAAAAGCTCGATGAATGTTCTGCACGCGGGCTATAACATCGGCGCGGCGGCCGCGGCCTGTGCGGGGTCCTTCTTTGCCGCCACAAGCCTGAGCGTGTGGGTGAACTTCCTATTGCCCGCGCTCGTCATGTCCGCCATGCTCTGGTGGGCCGAACCGCGTTTGGTGACGGGCACCGAAGGCAGAGCCGACAAATCCACTGCCGCATCGCCGGAGTCCGCCGAACCCCAAAAGCGCCTTCCCTTCCTCGTCTGGATCTGCGGTCTGCTCTGTGTGTGCTGTTACGTGTCGGAAGGCAGTGTCGGCGAATGGGGAAGTCTGTATCTACATCAGGAAAAGGGCGCACCCGAATCAATTGCCGCACTGGTCTTTGCAGGCTTTTCGATGTGTTCTCTGCTTTGCCGTCTGACCGGCGACCGTCTGCGCAACAATTTCGGCGACTTTGCTGTCGGCACGGCGGGTGCAACGCTTGCGCTTGTCGGCATGCTGACCGTGCTCACGGCTTCGAGCTGGTCGGTTTGTCTCATCGGCTACGCCATGATGGGCCTGGGTCAGGCGCCGATCGTGCCGATCGCCTTTAGCCGCGCCGGCGCCATCAAGGGTGTCTCGACGGCCCGCGCGACATCGCTCGTTTCGCTTCTCGCCTATGCCGGGCTCTTGTTTGCGCCGCCTGCCTTCGGTCTTTCGGCCGAACACTTCGGTCTGCACACCGCACTTTGCGCCGTACCGGTTCTGCTCACATTCATGCTCGGACTGACCATCTTTCTCGGACGCCTCATCCGCCGCTCACGAGAAGAGAACGCATCAACGGCGGCTTGAAGTCCGAGAGAAACATCCGTCATTAATTGACGCAAGTGGTAGACTCCGAGGTAACCACACTTCGGAGTTTTCATCATGGCCATCATCGAATCCGCCACCCGAGACGCGCTTCTGGTCCTCAGAATTCTCAAGCTCATTCCGCGCAACCACTGGATCTCCACCCCGGAAATCAAGCAAGCGCTTGAGGAATCGGGCTATGCGATCGAACCGCGCCGTCTGCAGCGCATTCTGCGTGACATCCACCGATGCGAGGACTTGCACGTGGAATGCAACACCGCTGGCAAACCATACGGCTATCGGCGTATCCCCGATACGGATCTGGCCTCGGCCAAACTCACACCGCAGGAAAGCCTGCTGCTGCGCCTGGCAGAAGAACACCTGAAGTACCAGGTTCCCGCCCGTATCATGAGTGCGCTCACGCCCTTGTTTGAGTCCGCCCGGCACGCACTCAATGAAACAAGCGCCGCATCCAAGCAAAACGCCTGGATGCAGAAGGTGGCGTTCGTGCCGGATTCGATTGCGCTGATGCCTCCGACCATTCTCATGCGCATTTTTGATAGCGTAAGCGAAGCCCTCTACCGGGACTCCAAGCTTGACATCGAATATCAAAACGTCAGCGGAGAATGCAAAAAGCGCACCGTCTCCCCACTTGGGCTCGTGCAACAGGAACATCGTCTCTATCTGATCTGCAAGTTTGACGGCTACGACGACATCCGACACTTGGCCCTGCACCGTATCAAAACCGCGGAAGTGCTCGACTTCGCCGCCGATCGTCCTCAGGACTTCCGTCTGCAGGAATACATCGCGCAGCGTCACGTCAACTACAGCAACGGCGGCAAAGTGCACTTTATCGTCGAGTTCACGAACCCCGTCACCAAGACCATTCTCGAAGAAACGCCCTTTAACCGAACGCAGACGATCGAGAGTCTGCCCGACGGTGCCTGGCGTCTTGAAGCAATCATGGACGACACCGTTCTGCTTGACGGCTGGGTGGCAGCCTGGAAGACGACTGCAGGCATCCGTCGCGTCGAAAAGAAACCGATCAAGTGATCAACCCGATCAGCAAAAGCCGATTTTCCGAGCCGACGGCAAACCTTTTACCTTTATCTTCGGACCCGAGCTTTTGAGAAACGAACCTGTTGCGGGAAAGACGAAAGCGACCTTTGGCGACATTGCCGGTTTCGAGAAACTCTTCGTTGAGATAGACCGCCAGAGCCCAGTGCAAGTCGGCACGAAACGGCTTAAACCAGAAGCAACTGCCGAAATCGTCGGCATCGCCTAAGCTGCACGTATCGATATCTTTCCAGACATCGGCGCGGCACAGAAGCCGCAGCATCCAAAGATCGAAAGTTTTTTGCGATGTGATGTCGAGTTTGTTAAGCGACGTTCTGCGTGCCATATCCGATTGGCCTCTTCTTTTTGTTCCACCGTTTTTTCGTTACCCAAAGCATCTTAAAGACGCGTGCGACAACGATCGTCGCAGTCGGACAAAAAAGGAAAAAAAGACGTCGAATCGGCTGAGAAGTTACTTCTCGCAGGAGGCTACCAGCTCGCAGTAGAAAGCGTAGCGCTCGGGCTGAATACGGCCTTCGGCAAGAGCCGCCTTCACCGAGCAGCCGGGCTCGGACGTGTGCGTGCAGTTGTAAAAGCGGCAGCCGTCCACACAGGCGGCAATGTCAGGCATAGCGCGCAGGACGTCGAGCTTGGTGAGGTGCGCCAGACCGAACTCCTGGAACCCGGGGCTGTCAATGAGTGCGCTTTCCTTACCCTCAAAAACGGCGCTGTAGAGCGTCGTGTTGGTAGTGGTTTGCTTGCCGAGATCAAGCGCCTCGGAAAACTCCTGCGTGCGGGCCTGAGCCTCGGGGCAAAGCACGTTGAGAATGGTGCTCTTGCCCATGCCGGACTGCCCCATCAGAAGAACACGTTCCCCGGCGAAGGTTTCCGAAAGAACTTTGCGCGTCCCCTCGGGGTCGCTCAACGCAGAAACATTGAGCGTGCGCACGCCCAAGGCCTGAAGCGAAGCCAAAAACGCCTCGGCCTCCTGCGCCTTATCGGAAAGATCGGACTTGTTGCGGATCACCAGAACCGGAATGTCGGCAGCCTGTGCGGCCACAATTGCCTTCCAGACGAACTTGGGATTGAAGGTCGGACGGGAAGCAAACACGCAAGCCACCAGTGTCAGGTTGCTGGCCAACTCCTTGATGCGCCACTCGTCGCTTCGATACAGAAGGTTCGTGCGCGGCTCGATGCTTTCAATGGCCACGACTCCGCCCGAAGGCTGCGAGCAGATGACGATGTCTCCCACAACCACGTCTGACTTCTTGCCGCGGCGATGCGCTTCGTAGACGTTGCCGTCTACGGTCGTGACGTAATGATGTCGCCCATGCGTGCGGGTGACGCATCCGGTAAGTCGCGGCCCCTCAAGAGACTGTTGCTGGATTGCCTTACTCTGACGTGCCATGACTTAAGCCTGCTGCATGGTGAAGTTGCGGTGACGCAAGGCGCTTGCCTCAAGCAAAATTTCACTCTTGCGACGCAGGCGCGCATCGAGTTTTTCGTCGCGCAGCTTGCGTCGGCGCTCAATCGCCATGTTAAAGCGTGTGGCCTGAGTGCGGCGCTCGTCGTTGACGGCAGAAGCTTGATTGAAGCGGTCGCGCTGCTCAACCAGAAGAGCCGCGCGGATGCGGTGCGTCACATGCGGACGACGATGGTTGGCAAGCGAATAAAGGATGTTGGGCACAAGCGAATTGCGATAGTCACGGTGCAGCTTGGCGATGGCACGCACGAGCGGCTTGGAGCCCACCATTGCAACAGCGTAGGCGTCTTCGTCGTAGTCAAGCAGTCGCGTAAAGGCGTGAATCACAAAGACAGCCGGATAAAGCACCACCGGAACAACGGCGATGCAGATCGCAAAGAGCAGCCCCGGATTGATGGCACCGTTGGGAATCGCAAGCGACGGTTCGATGTTAAGCGACGCATAGAACCAGGTCTTTTCCGAGAGAAACGCCAGCCCCCACCAGAAAAGCGAGGAAATGCCGATGAAAAACACGAGACGCGCGGCATTGTGACAACGGTTGATGCGGCCGATGGCACAGGCGGCCACAGCGCAGATCTCCTCTTCCTTGAGACGAGCCAGCACGTGATTGAAGATCACCAGACGCGACTTGCCGCGGCGCTTGACGAGCATCGCGTTGCCGTGGCGCCAGCTCTTGGGACGAGCCATGGTGTAAATCTCGGTGTTGTCGAGTTCAAGCTGCTTGAGTAGCTTGGTGAGACGATCCTTGAGCGGTCCCTCACGCATAGGCTTGGTCTGAGCCGAAAAACCGATGATCTTGGGCGCAAGAGAAATACGCCAGATGTACCAGGCCGCCGTTGCAAGCAGCGCAAACGACCACCAGTGGTAGGACGCGCTTTCGCAGATGACCAGCACGGCAACCAGCACGGGCGCCAGAGAGCACCATCCCAGTAACAATTCCTTGAGCGCTTTGACAAGCCACTGCTTGGCAGGCGTCTTTTCAAAACCGTAGCGCTCGTTGATGCGGAATTCCTTCCACCAACATAGCGGAAAGTCGACGAGTGCGAGTACGAAGCTAATGAAAAGCGCAAGCGTGATGTGTGCCGCAAGCCCCTGTCCGCACAAAGCCGTAATGCCGGCGAGCAAAATGGTAAAGCCGCCGCCGAATGTCAGAAGAAGCGCGATGCCCGCGCCGACCAGCGCCGCAACCAGATCGCTTTGAATGACTTCGCCCGTGTAGTCAATCGCCTTGCGGTGTTCGGCAAGGGAGACGCGCGGCCGAAAAGCAGCCGGCACGACATTGGCTCCCGCTTCGGCACTTTTGACCTCGGAAATGGTGAGCGCGGTGTGAACGCACACGTAAAAAGCGATCAAAAGGACAAACAGAATACTGAGAACAGACGCAATGTCGGTCATGAAAAAACGATTACGGGACGAAGCGGATACAATAACCCATTAATCTTAATGGCCTCGCGCAGGAAATGCGCTTTTTTTACACTTACAGAGCACAAATGTCGGAAACGATTGAAAAAGATCCGCGTTACAGCGAAAGCAACCTGATTTGGCTAGACATGGAAATGACGGGACTGCAGCCCGAAGTCAACCGCATCATTGAGATCGCCTCCGTCATCACGGACGCTCAACTCAACGTACTGTCCGAAGGTCCGGTCATCGCCATTCATCAGTCCGAAGCCGTCATGAAATCGATGGACAGTTGGAACACTGCCACGCACGGCAGAAGCGGCCTGACCAAGCGCGTTCTCGAAAGCACGATCTCCGAAGAGAAAGCCACGGACATTTGTCTTGAGCATTGGTCACGTTTCGTACCCGCCGGCAAGTCTCCGATGTGCGGCAACACGATCGGTCAGGATCGACGCTTCATGGCACGCTGGATGCCGCGTCTGGAAGATTTCTTTCACTACCGCAGCATTGACGTGAGTTCGATCAAAGAGCTCGTGCGCCGTTGGAATCCGGCCATCATGAGTCAGTACCAGAAGTCCTCCCGGCACGAAGCCCTGAGCGACATTTATGACTCGATTGCCGAAATGAAGTTTTACCGTGAAAAAGTCTTCAAAATTTGATTGCCGCATATAGGAAAAAACTTTCCAAAATTCGGCGTTTTTCTAGTAAAATGGCGCCCTCGTTTGCGGTTTTGTCCTCAAACGACCGGGCCCATAGCTCAGTCGGTTAGAGCAGGGGACTCATAATCCCTTGGTCGAAGGTTCAAGTCCTTCTGGGCCTACCAATTCGCCGATAAGGCATGCAAGAACCTCACCTGGTTTCGCGACCAGTGAGGTTTTTTGCTTCTGTCACAGAATCAGCGAGCAAGCGGCTTGATTTCGGCTCGGTTAAAGAGCAGCTTCACCGAGGTCTGCGGCGCATAGAGACGGCTGCTCGAACGGTTCATCACGTCAACCGTGAGTTCGGCTCCAAGCGCCTCAATACGGTAACGGATGACGTTGCCGAGAAGCTGATGCGAGACAACCGTGCCCTGTACCGGGCTTGAGCAAGTGCTCGGATAAATGCCCCCTTCTTCCTGCACGTAGACCGATTCGGGACGCACGGCGTAGAGCTCTTCGCTGCCAACATCAAAAATCGCCGCAGCCTGCTCCTTGGTAAGAAGGTTGTATGAACCAATGAAGCGCGCCGCAAATTCGGTCGCGGGCGACAGATACACCTCCTCGGGCGTGCCCATCTGCACAAACTGCCCCTTGTTCATCAGAAAGATGCGATCGCTCATCGTCATCGCCTCTTCTTGGTCGTGCGTCACGAAAATCGTCGTAAGCTGCATCTCACGCTGAATCGAACGGATCTCGTCACGCAAATTGCGGCGGATGCGGGCGTCCAATGCCGACAGAGGTTCGTCGAGAAGCAGAATGCGGGGCTTGACGACGAGGGCACGAGCCAACGCCACACGCTGACGCTGACCGCCCGAAAGCTGATTGGGGTACTTCTTTTCATTGTTGGTGAGTTCCACCGTGCGGATGGCCTGCGCCACGCGGTGCAGAATTTCGTTTTTCTCAAGCCCCTGCATCTTCAAACCGAAGGCGATGTTTTCGGCGGCCGTCATGTTGGGAAAAAGAGCGTAGCTCTGAAACACCATCCCGATGCCGCGCTTTTGCGGCTTGGTATGCGTGATGTCTTCGCCGTTGACGAAGATGCTGCCCGCATCTGGCGCCTCAAGACCGGCAAGGCACCGCAACAGCGTCGATTTGCCGCAGCCCGAGGGACCGAGCAGCGTGATGAACTCCCCCTCTTCGATCGCAAAGGAAAGATCCTCGAAAACCTTGGATGCACCGAAATGCTTGCTAAGGCCTTTCACAACAACATAGTGATTCGTTTGATCCATGACTTACTTTCTTTTGTATCGAGGTGTTCGGTTATTGCGCTTTCTGACTACGTTCGCGCTTGGGTCGGGAGAGGTACATGGCCGCCCACGTGAGAATCAGCGTAAGGAAGAAGTACGTCGCCACGATGGCGGCATTGAGGTGGCCGCTCGTCATGCGCTTGGTATAGAGGTATATCTGAAGCGTCTCGTAGCGCGTCCCCACGAGGATGTTGGCAAAGACGAATTCGCCCATCAAAAACGAGAAGCTCAGAAAGAGCGAGGCCAGAAGCGCACGGTTGAGGTTCGGCAGGATGCAGCGCAAGAAAGCCGAGAAAGTGTTTGCACCCAAAAGATGCGCCGCATCAATCAAGTCCTTGAGGTTGATGCCTTCAAGGCCATTGGCTAGCGCTCTGTACATGAAGGGAACCGTGATGGTGAAATAGGTTCCCACCAGAATCCAAGGCGTTCCCACGATCACGAAGGGCTCGCCCGCGTAAATCTGCAGCAACCCTACGGAACTCACCACCGGCGGCACCGCAAAGGGCAGGATGATGAGAATCTCCATCAAGTCCTTGAGCTTGGGGAAATAATAAAAAACGGCAAACACAGCGGGCAGCACAAGCAACGTCGAAAACGCGAGCGTTGCGAGGCAAATAAAGAAGCTTCGGCCCAGGGCTGCAAGGAAACGCGGGTCGGAGAGCAACTGTTCGAACCAGCGCGTGGTAAGCCCGTCGGGCAGAATCGTTGCGCCCCAGCTCGAAGAAAAGGCGTAGATCACAGTCGCAGCGATCGGCAGCAGCAAAATCAATGCCGTAACCCCGATCACGGTCTTGTGGTAGAGCTGCCAGCCGCGGCTTTTATCCTGCAAATCAATACGCGGCATGGTAGGACCTCCGGATCAGGAATCGGTAGAGTGCCGTAACGAAACCCAAAATCAGAATCAAAAGCACCGAGAGCGCCGCCGCCAGATTGGGCTGGAAGAAAATGTCGCCCACGACGAGCTGCCCGATGCGGATCGTGATGAGATTGTAGTTGCCGACGGTAAGCGCATAAGCGCTTGCGTAAGCGCCCATGGCATTGGCAAAAAGAATCGTGAACGTACCGGCAAGCGCAGGCAACATCACGGGGATGGCCACGCGGCACCAGTATTGAAGACGTCCTGCGCCCATGGTGAAGGCCGCCTCCTCCCATTCGGGCTTTAAAGCACCGAAGGCCGGAAACAGGAGCAATGTTCCGAGCGGAATCTGGAAGTATGTGTAGATGAGAAATAGCCCCTCGATGCCGTAGACGTTGAAGTTGTCGATGATGCCCCACTTTTTGAGAAGCAGCGTGATCGCACCGTTGAAGCCCAAAATGATGATGAAGGCAAAGGCAAGCGGAACACCCGAGAAGTTGCTCGTCATGTTCGTAAAGCTCACCATCGCGTCGCGCAGGCCGCCGGGCACCTTCTGCAGACTTGCCGCCGCAAAGGATGCTATCAGCAGCCCCACAAGCGCACTCCCGAAGCTGAGCCACAGCGAATTGGTAAAGGCCTGGGCGTAGAAGGCGTCACCAATGAGTTCCGTGTAGTTGGTCAGCCCCCACTCAACGTCCTCTTCCACCCAAAACGAATTAACAAGCACCCAGATCATGGGCACGATCTGAAAGGCAAAGAAGACGACGGCAAACGGCACGAGCAACAGTGAGTGTCCGATGTTCGACCATCGATCTGACAAAGTTTTCATACAACAAATAAAAATTTCTACCGGACGGCAAAAACTCGCTCGGCACAATGCACATCGGACGTAATCGCCGGTTCGTCTCAGATTTTACAGTAGAGGCCGTAAAGCCCCTGACTTAATGACATGAACCACCCTTAATATCAGGGGAGGACGTCAATAGATGGCATCGGTGCGTCACACACAAACCAAAAAGCGGTCCCGGCAGCAAACCGGAAACCGCTCTTGCCAAAGCTTGCGGATCAGCCGTAAACGATCACTTCATGTGGATCGACACCTTGCTCTGCCAGTTACGTGACAGACGCGCCGTGGTCTTCGTCCAGGCAGCGAAATCCTTCACCGGTCGAGCCTTGGCGTACTGTTCGCTCGGAAGCATCTTTGCTGCAACGTCTTCAGGCAACTTGATGTGATCGATGCGAATCGGACGAGCATAGCCGCCGGCCAGATTGATCTGACCTTCATCGGACAAGATGAACTCGCGCGTGAACTTGGCAGCGTTCGGATGCTTGCTGTATTTGTTGAGAATCGTCGTGTAGCCGCTCATGACGCTGCCTTCGGACGGAATCACAACCTCAAAGCGGTTGCGATCGATCTGATCGCGATAGTTGAGCGCATTGAAGTCCCACAGCATGCCGACTTCCACTTCGCCCTTTTCAAGATTCGCCACCACCGGATCGACCATCGACAGGCGTCCCTGCTTTGCGATCTTGGCAAAGAAGTCATAGGCCGGATTGAGATTCTTTTCATCTCCACCGAAAGCAATGGCCGCCGCGAGCACGGAGTAGTTGGCCTGAGCGGCAGAACCCACGGCGCCCACGGACACGCGGTAGGTACCCTTGAGCAAGTCGCTCCACGTGCGCGGAATGTCCTTGACGAGTTCCTTATTGATGATGAATGCCACCGTGCCGGTGTAGGCAAGGCACCAGTGACCATCCGGATCCTTGGCCCAGCCCGGAATCTGATCCCAAGTCGATGGTTTGTAGGGCATTGTGATGCCGCGCTTCTTGGCGATTTCACCGAATTCAAAACCCACGTCGCCGATATCGGACGTCGCATTTTCGCCCTCAGCCATAAACTTCGAAATCTGTTCGGCCGAAGCCATGTCCGTATCCTGCGTCTTAATCTTGTACTTCGTCTGAAGATCGTTCCACGTCTTCACCCAATTGGCCCAGGTATTCGGCATGCCTACCGAATAAACGGCACCTTCCTTCTGCGCAGCCTGCAGAAGGGCTTCAACTTCGGGAGTCGCGGCCTGGGAAACCGTTGCTCCGAGAGCACAGGCGGCAACAAGGGTTGCGGCAAACGTTTTCTTCATTGAAAGTCTCCTCGTGTGTTGGATTTTTTCACTCGTTGTTCATTTCTCGGGCAAATCGGCGCAAGCGTCCGATTAAATATCCCGCCGTATGAGCGGTCGCCTGAATGGCTTCAATGGCGGCATCGATATTGACGATCGGAAGACGCCCCGCGATGTATTGTCGAATTTCATCGCGCAACACGTCTTCAGCCGGGCGGTTCTGCATCTGCGCCATTGTCTCGAGCGCAATGCGCGCCTGAGGCGGCAGCGCCCTCATGGCAATTTCAAGTTCTTCGGCAGAAAGATTTTTCGGATCCACTGTTTTCTCGATCTTCTTTTTCTGAACGATTTCGATGCCTGCTATGGACACCGAACGATCGAAAGGCAGTATAGCAATTGCCGCTCGTCGCCTCTAACCGAAAAAATATCGTGCAATCGGTGCTTTTTGGATATGTCGCAGCTTTCGCCATCCGTTACACTCACTGATCGACCGATTGAACATGTTTCAGTAATGCATTGATGGATTGAAGGCACATTATGTTTCGCCAAAACGGTACGCACTTACGGGTTGAATTTCATCTTGACAGGAGCAGCCCCATTTCGCTGGATCGGCAGATCGCGCAGACCGTGCGGGAAGCCGTTCAAAAAGGCTTGCTGCAGCCCGGCGACCGCATTGTGCCCATTCGATTGCTTGCCAAACATCTGGGCGTTGCCCGCGCTACGGTTGACTCCGCCTTCGCCATTCTGATCGCCGAAGGGTATCTGGAAACATCGCGCGGCCGAGGCAGTTTCATTTCCACGAAGCTTCCCCTGCAGAACAATTTCGATGCCGTGTCCTGCAACATACCGAGCACTACGCCCGTCAAACCAAAATCAATCGGTCGGCACGCCGCTTTCTGCGCACAGGCACTCGACGATCTGGCGGTGCAGGCTTCTGTGCCGCTTGCAATCGCAAGCACCTCGCGGGAAGCAAGCCCCGGACGCGAATTCACCGACATTCTGATCAAGAACGTTCAGCAAAACACACTCAAGCTCACCTATTCCGACCCGCAGGGTTGCAAAGAACTGCGCGAAGCGATCTGCGGCGTGGCCCAACGGCTGCGAGGCGTCAAGGCCCGCCCCGAACAGGTGATCATCACCTCGGGTAGTCAGCTCGGTCTTCTGATGAGCCTCAAGATTCTCTTTTCGCCCGGAGACAAAGTATGGATCGAAGATCCTCAGTACCCGCTGCTTCGCGCCGCCACCAGAACTCAGGACATCGTGCCTGTGTTTGTGCCGGTCGACAAAGAGGGCTTTAACCTGCAAAAGGCCCTTGAGATCGATCCGACGGCAAAAGGCGTCTTTTTAACACCCTCGCATCAGTGTCCGCTCGGCATGATGACGAGCATCCAACGTCGTCGTGACATCCTTCAGTGGGCCTCCGAATCCGGAGGCTGGATTGTGGAAGATGACTACGACAGCGAGTTGCGCTACGGAGGTAATCTCGCTTACCCAAGTCTTCAGGGAATGGATTCCGGCAACAACGTAATCTACATCGGCACATTCTCGAAGTCTCTGTTTCCGGGACTTCGACTGGGTTATATGGTGGTACCCGACGATCTCGTCAAAGCCTTTTCCGGCATGCGCTTTCTCATCGACCGTCAGAGCAATGAAATTCTGCAGCTCTCGGTAGCCGAATTCATAAAGACGGGGCTCTATGAAACGCATCTTTTGAAGATGCGCCGCATCTTTGAAGCACGCCGAGACTATCTCATAGAAGCCGTGTCCGACAATTTCGGTGACTGGGGCAAATTCATCGCCACCGGTCAGGGCATGCACATGACCTTTGTTTTCAACAACCCTGACATTGACGACGAAGCCGTCGCCGATCTGTGCCGTCGTCAGGGCGTGGAATTGCGCTCCATCTCGTCGTTCTCGACGGGGAGGCCCCTTTACAAAGGCCTCATTATGGGCTTCGGTCACTTCCCGCCCGCGCAACTTTTGGCAGCCGTTTCCCGCATCGGGTTCGTTCTACGCGACAAGTTTGCCGCCTTCGGACCGGCGTAAGACACTCCATCCACAGCAAACATAACAAAGCCTTCCGTTTCAGCTCCACACAGAGAAGACTCGGAAGGCTTTTTGTTGTCCTACTCCGAAGCCGGAGTAGGACATCGGATCGAACGGCCGATTACTTGCCGCAGATCGTTGCAAGCTTGCGCCAGGTATCAACAACGGTGTCGGGATTGAGCGAGATCGACTCAATACCTTGTTCCATCAACCAGGCGGCAAGGTCAGCGTGATCGGACGGCCCCTGACCACAGATGCCGACGTACTTACCGCGTTCACGGCAGGTGCGGATGGCAATCTTCAGGAGTTCCTTCACGGCCGGATCGCGTTCATCGAAGCTGCTGGCAACAAGACCGGAGTCGCGGTCCAGACCCAGCGTGAGCTGCGTCAAATCGTTGGAACCAATCGAGAAGCCGTCGACGTAGTCGAGGAACTGGTTGGCGAGGATGGCGTTGGACGGAATTTCGCACATCATGTTCAGGCGCAGACCGTTTTCACCGCGCTTGAGACCGTACTTGGCGAGAATTTCCGTGACAGCCTTGATTTCGCCGATCGTGCGAACAAACGGAACCATCAGTTCGACGTTGGTGAGACCCATTTCGTCGCGCACGCGCTTCATGGCGAAGCATTCCATCTCGAAGCAATCCGCAAAGCTGTGAGCAATGTAGCGGGAGGCGCCGCGGAAGCCGAGCATCGGGTTTTCTTCATCGGGTTCGTAGCAGGCGCCGCCGACGAGCTTCTTGTATTCGTTGCTCTTGAAGTCGGACATACGGACGATGACCTTGCGCGGCCAGAAGGCGCAGGCAATGGTAGCCACGCCTTCGGCGAGCTTGCTGATGAAGAATTCGCGCGGGCTTTCGTAGCCCTGCGACAGACGTTCCACCGTGTCGCGCAGTTCGCTCGGGATGTTCGGGTAGTCCAGAACAAGCTTCGGATGCAGACCGATGTTGTTGTTGATGATGAATTCAAGGCGAGCCAGACCAACACCCTTGTTCGGGAGCTGGCAGAACTCGAAGGCGAGCTGCGGGTTGCCGATGTTCATCATCACCTTGACGGGGATTTCGGGCAGAGCGCCGCGCTTGACATCTTCAACCGTGAAGTCGAGCAGACCGTCGTAGATGTTGCCGGTATCGCCTTCGGCGCAGGAAACGGTGACCTGCTGGTCTTCCTGGAGCACTTCGGTGGCGTCGCCGCAGCCGACTACAGCCGGAATACCGAGCTCACGGGCAATAATGGCCGCGTGGCAGGTACGACCGCCGCGGTTGGTGACGATGGCCGATGCTCGCTTCATCACGGGTTCCCAGTTGGGGTCCGTCATGTCGGTGACAAGCACGTCGCCCTTCTGCACGCGATCCATTTCGGCGGCGCTGTGAACGATGCGCACGGGACCCGCACCGATCTTCTGACCGATGGCGCGGCCCTGTACCAGAACCTTGCCCTTGCCGTTCAATGTGTAGCGCTGCTGCACGTCGGCAGTGGCCTGACGGCTCTTGACCGTTTCCGGACGAGCCTGAAGGATGTAGATCTTACCGTCGAGACCGTCCTTGCCCCATTCGATGTCCATCGGACGACCGTAGTGCTTTTCAATGATGCAGGCGAACTTGGCGAGTTCCATCACGTCTTCGTCAGTGATGGCGAAGCGACGGCGGTCTTCATCGGGAACATCGAGCGTACGCACCGTACGGCCGGACTTGCCTTCCGTATCGAATTCCATCTTGATGAGCTTGCTGCCGAGCGTCTTGCGGACGATCGCCTTCTTGCCCTGTTCGAGCATGGGCTTATGCACATAGAACTCATCGGGGTTGACTGCACCCTGAACCACGGTCTCACCGAGACCGTAGCTGGCCGTCACGAACACAACCTGATCAAAGCCGCTTTCGGTGTCGAGCGTGAACATCACGCCGGCAGCACCCTTGTCGGAACGGCACATACGCTGCACGCCTGCGGACAGGGCCACTTCAACGTGCGTGAAGCCCTTGTGAACGCGATAGCTGATGGCGCGGTCGTTGTAGAGCGAAGCGAACACTTCGCGCATATGACGCAGAACGGCTTCAATGCCAACCACGTTCAGAACGGTTTCCTGCTGACCGGCGAAGGATGCGTCGGGCAAGTCTTCGGCGGTGGCGGAAGAACGCACGGCCACGGAGATTTCTTCCTGACCGTCCTTGAGCCATTCGTAAAATTCGCGGATTTCCTTTTCGAGTTCGGCGGGGAACGGAGCGGCTTCAACCCAGCTGCGGATTTCAGCGCCGGCCTTGGCAAGCTCGTTCACGTCGTCAACGTCCAGACCTTCCAGACGCGCGGCGATGCGGTCTTCAAGGCCTCCTTCCTTCAGAAACAGGCGAAACGCTTCGGCCGTCGTGGCAAAGCCGTCCGGCACACGAATACCAGCATCGGTCAGCTGACTGAGCAGTTCGCCCAGAGAAGCATTTTTGCCGCCCACACGATCAACGTCGGTCATGCGTAGCTGGCTGAAGGGAAATACATAACGGCCTTGAACCATTTGATCCTCTTTATCTCCCGGAATAACTGTGTCCGGGCAGGTTGTTGGTAAAAAACATGCGTATTTTAACGACTCAGCCTCGCCCATACCAATAGGCGCGACGCAGTCGCCTAGGCGAAATATAGTAGCAATTTGCAACGGAGACCATTTCGCCTTTTTCGAGCCTTTCTGAGCAGAGGCCAACAAGAGGTCGGACTTTACCATTTGTTAGCCGAAACGGGCTTGGTGTGACGTCGGTTTTTGTTAGACTTTGAAGCTCTTCTTGTGCGTGCTCCGTGAGCGCGCGTCGTTTATTTTTTCGCGAAAACACACCTATGTCGGAAGATCAAAAGACCGATACGCCCGCTAACCCCAACTGGCGCCCCGTTTTCATTGTGAGCGACGGCACGGCCATCACGGCTGAAACGCTTGCGCACTCCGTGCTCACTCAGTTTCCGAACCTCAACTACGACCGCGAACGCATTCCGTTTATCGACACGGTCGAAAAGGCCACGCAAACGGCCGAACGAATCAATGCAACGCTGCACCGCACGGGCGTGCGTCCTCTGGTGTTCTCCACCTTCGTTGATCCGGTGATTTCCCGCGCTTTCATCAACAGCAACGAAGGTTTTCAGATCGAACTCTTCCGCTCGTTCGTCGGTCCGCTCGAGCAGGAACTGCACATGAAAAGCGAGCACACGATCGGCGCCACGCACAAGATTCGCGACGAAGAACGCTACAACAAGCGCATTGCCGCCATCGACTATACGCTCTCGCACGACGACGGTCAGACGAACCGCGGCTTGGATCAGGCCGAAGTCATTCTCGTTGGTGTTTCCCGCTCCGGCAAGACGCCGACTTCGCTTTTCCTGGCCATGCAGTTCGGCATCAAGGTCGCCAACTATCCTCTTATTCCGGAGGATTTCGAGCGCGGGTGCCTGCCCGACATCCTGCTGCCTTTGCGCCACAAACTCTTCGGTCTTTCCATCAAGCCCGAGCGTCTGTCTGAAATCCGCAACGAACGCCGTCCGGGTTCGCGATACGCCAGCATTGAAAATTGCCGAGACGAAATCCGCAACGCTGAAGCACTGATGACCCGCAACGGCATCGAGTGGCTCAACTCCACCACCAAGTCCATCGAGGAAATTGCCGCAACGATCGTTGCCAAGTTCCATCTGCAGGGCGTCTCAACCCGCGTCTAATGCAGCGAATCGTCGATTCGGACTTCAAAGCCGGCTTTGTCTGCAAAGCCGGCTATTTTGTGTCCGTCGACTCAAAATAGCAATTTGGCTATTGGGACTATCACTTTTATTGCTTTTTAGCTTTTATTTGATGCGGATCAAATTGCAAAAGCACCAAAAGGTTTTAGGAGTCCCCTTTGCCTCTACACCATCTTTTCCCTTTTAAATCAAAACACTAAGTCGAAATTATCCTTTTCGATTTTGTCAGCTCATACGAATTGCCGATCTTCAAGCAACGTCCGCAGACCCACAAGATGCGGGCTTTGGCATTAGCATTGCAGTCAAAGTGCCCGATCGCAACGTTAAGCGGCTGCCTCGACCCGTTCAACGTCCGGTCGGCTGGTGCGTTTTTTTTGCGCGCCCAAAAGAAAGACCAATTTGCAATCAAGGAGAGAATTCCATGAAAAAACCTGTTCGTGTTGCCGTAACCGGTCCTGCCGGCAATATTGGCTATGCCCTGCTGTTTCGCATTGCAGCCGGCGACATGCTCGGCCCCGATCAGCCCGTTATTCTCCAACTGCTCGAACGCAACACGCCGGAAAGTGCCGCTCGCCTCAAGGGCGTGATGATGGAATTGGCCGACTGCGCCTTCCCGCTTCTTGCCGACATGACGTCCACAGCCGACCCGATGGTCGCCTTCAAGGATGCCGACGCTGCGATCCTAGTTGGTGCTCGTCCGCGCACCAAGGGCATGGAACGCTCCGAACTGCTCTCTGCCAACGGCGCCATCTTCACCGAACAGGGCAAGGCGCTCGACGCTGTCGCCAGCCGCGACGTCAAGGTTCTTGTGGTGGGCAACCCCTGCAACACCAACGCATACATCGCCATGAAATCGGCTCCGTCACTCTCGCCCAAGTGCTTCTCCGCAATGCTGCGTTTGGATCACAACCGCGCCCTCTCGCAACTTTCCGGCATCACCGGCAAACCCGTGACGACCATGCACAAGATGGCCGTCTGGGGCAACCATGCGCCCTCGATGTATCCGGACATTCGCTACTGCACGATTGACGGCAAGCCCGCCGCCGAATGCGTTGATCAGACCTGGTACCGAGACACCTTTATACCGACCGTCGGCAAACGCGGCGCGGCCATCATTGAAGCCCGCGGCGCAAGCTCGGCCGCATCTGCCGCATCGGCCGCCATCGACCACATGCACGATTGGTTCCTCGGCAGCAACGGCGACTGGGTCACGATGGGCGTTCCCTCCGACGGCAGCTACGGCATCCCCGAAGGCCTCGTCTGCGGCATGCCCTGCATCTGCGACGGCAAGGGCAACTACGAAATCGTCCAGGGTCTGAACTTCGACGCCTTCAGTCAGGAAAAACTCGACAAGACAGTCGGCGAACTCGTCGCTGAAGCGCAGGCCGTTCAAAGCCTGCTCTAAATCGTCTGAGCAACGACAAGGCGCATGCGTCAGGCGCCTGTCGCGCTCGATCGAACACCGCTTGGGATAGACATCCGAGCGGTGTTTTTTTACAGTACTGACCGTGAAACCTCTGACTTTATTAAGGCTAGGACGTCAAGCTTTAGGTCATGCAAAAAAAGACAGACAACACCACCTCAGTTTATGCGGCGTCGCCGCGGCTTTTCGCCGTGCTCGCGCGACTCGACGATCTTTCCGCGATTCCGGCCGCCAATCTGGCGAACCATCCTCGGGAAGTACCGTTGGCCGTGCTCGACTCCAACGTGGTTTTTGACGTGTGGTATTGGAACGACAAGGACGCGCAGGCGCTCAAGACCGCCATTCTTGAAAAGCGCCTGCAACTCGTCTCAACCCCGAGCTGCCTGAAGGAATTTGCCGTGGTGCTGAATAGACCTCAATTCAAGCTTTCCGAGTCCGAACAAGACCGACTCCTTGAAAACGTGCTCTCGCACGTCACGGTAGCCCGCTCTTCCGTCGAAGGTATGGTGCGATGCCGAGACACCGACGACGAGAAGTTTCTCAATCTCGCCTTTGAAACCCGGGCTGACTTTCTCTTTACAAAGGATAAAACCGTCCTGCGCGCCGGCCGCAGGCTTGTCTCACTGGGCACAAAAACAATGAAGCCCGCTGAATTCAACGGACTTCACCTTGCATCAGAACTGTCTTAGGACTGCGGCAGCGTGTCCTTGCAGTCACCGCCGCGGCGCACGGCTTCGATAAATTTTTGAATCTTGTCGTGATCCTTGATGCCGCGGGCCGTTTCAACGCCGCTTGCGGCATCCACCGCCCACGGACGCATAGTGCGGATCGCCTGACTGACATTCTGTTCTTTGAGACCGCCGGCCACAATCAGAGGCTTGCGAATCTGATCGCGGATCTTACCCACTCCTTCCCAATCGAACGACTGTCCGCAGCCGCCGTACTCCGGCGTTGCGGCGTCGGCCAACAGGGCCACGGCCATCGGGTATTCATCCTGAGCCTTGAGAAGATCCTCTGGGCTCTTGACCGCCACAGCCTTGACGTAGGGCACATGGAACTGGTCGCAGAACGCGCGCGATTCGTTGCCGTGGAACTGCAGCACACAGTCCGGGAACATCGCGAGGTGTTCACGCACCTCTTCGCTCGTCGGATTCACAAAAACAAGCACCTTGGTGACGGAAGACGGCACCAGACTCAGCAGGCACATGAGTCGGGACGGCGTGACGTACCGGGAACTGCCCGGATAGCACACAAAGCCCACCGCATCGGCACCCGATTGAACGGCGGTCAATACATCGTCTTCCAGCGTGAGCCCGCACAATTTAATGCGGACACGGTTCGTATCATCTGCGGCAGTATTTGAAAACAGCATTTTGTCTTTCTTTTTTATTGCTGATAACAGTAGCTCGCCCAAGAGGCATTCGAGCATGGGCGAATGGTACCGATTCGGCGGCTGCTTTGCATAGGCAGGACATCTTAGTTGGGAGGAAATTCAAATTCGGCAGAACTCGGAAAGGTCATTGCGCCACAACAGCCGCCACAGCCAGCCCCAGGAAAATGAGTGCCGAAGCTTTGTTCAAAACAAACTGAACCCGAGGTGATCGAATCGTATCGGAAAGCACCCCGGCAAAAAGCGCGCAGCCTGCCATCACCACAAAGGCGCACAGCGTAAAGACAGCGCCAAGAAGTCCCATTTCGGAGGCCATCTGCCAGCCCGTCGCTCCTTTGCTCGCAAACTGCGGGAAAAAGGCCAGAAAGAAGATCTGCACCTTGGGGTTGGTGACGTTCATGATGACGCCGCGACGCAGCAATACAGCGAGACTGATGCGTTCTGCCTGCGTTTGACCGACGGACACGGGAGCGTGCCAGGCGCCCCAGGCAAGATACACAAGGTACGCAACGCCCGCAAGACGAATGGTCCAGAAAAGCCATGGGCTGGCTGCGACCACCGCCGCAAGGCCCGCAGCGACCGCCGCCGTCTGAATGAGGCAGCCGATCATGAGTCCGACGACCACCGCCAGCCCAGCGCGTGCGCCCGACTGTGCCGACTGAGCCAGCACATAGAGAATGTCAGGACCGGGAGCGGCAGCAAGCACCAGGCTTGCAGCGGCAAACGAAAGCAGTACGGCAGCGTCCATCTTTGTCAAGCTTGAGCGTTAAAAAAGGCCCGGTGGATTTGCGTTCTCCAGCAGGCCTTTTTGTCAAACGTGAGTCTGATTAACCCACCCAAACGCGCGCGTTTTCAAACATGCGCATCCAAGGCGAGAAGGCGCCCATTTCACGCGGATGCCAGGACAGTTGCACCGTGCGGTGGCTGCGTTCCGGATGCGGCATCATGATCGTGAAGCGACCGTCGGGTGTGGTCACGGAGGTCACGCCGCCGATTGAGCCGTTGGGATTGAGCGGATAGCGTTCGGTGGGCTCACCGTTGCCGTCGACATAGCGCGCCGCAATCAAAGCGGTCTGTGCGTCTTCGGGACGATCCCACTGTACGCGACCTTCGCCATGGGAGTTCACGATCGGCATGCTGCTGCCGGCCATGCCGCGGAACAGAATCGAGGGGCTCTCCTCGATACGCAGCTGCACGCAGCGAGCTTCGAATTGTTCGGAACGGTTGCGTACGAACTGCGGCCAGGCTTGCGCCCCCGGAATCAGGCTCTTTAAGCGGCTCATCATCTGGCAGCCGTTGCAGATGCCCAAAGCAAAGGTATCCGTACGGTTGAAGAACGCCGAGAACATGTCCGAAAGCATGGCGTTGTGAAGGATGGTCTTGGACCAGCCGCCGCCGGCACCCAGCACGTCGCCGTAGGAGAAGCCGCCGCAGACGGCCAGGCCCACGAAGTCTTCAAGCGTGATGCGGCCGGTAAGCAGATCGGTCATGTGTACGTCATAGGCTTCAAAGCCTGCGCGAGTGAATGCCGCAGCCATTTCGGTCTGGGAGTTGACACCCTGTTCGCGCAACACGGCAAGCTTCGGACGTACACCTGTGGCAATGTAGGGAGCGGCAATGCGCTCTTCGTTGTCAAAGGTGGTCTTTACGAACAGTCCCTTGACGTCCTTGTCACACATCCAGTCGGTTTCGCTGTCGGCGCACGCCGGGTTATCGCGGTTGCGGGCGATGGCGTTGGAAACTTCGCACCAGGCGCGCGTGAGGTCCGTGCGGGCTTCGCGCAAGATTTCCTTGCCGTGTTCAAGAACGACGAGCGCGTCCTCGTTGTTGAGCTCGCCCACAGTCTTAAACACTGCTTCCAGCCCTTCGGCCTTGACTTCGGCCATCACTTCGTCGAGACGATCTGCAGGTACCTGGATGAGCGCACCGAGTTCTTCAGCAAAGAGCCCTTCAAGAACATTGCCGCCCAGCATTTCGGCATTGAGAGTCACACCGCAGTGCGAGGCAAACATCATTTCCGCTGCCGTTGCGGCAAAGCCGCCGTCACTGCGGTCGTGATAGGAAAGGACGCAACCGGCAAGCGTGAGCTTACGAATCAGACGCACGAATTTGGCGAGCGTTTCGGGGCAGTCCACATCGGGAGCCGTGTCGCCGAAGCTCTGCACGCACTGCGCGAGAATAGAGGCGCCCATGCGGTTCTTTCCGAAACCGAGGTCGGCGGCAAGGAGCACACTCTTTACATCCTTACGGAGTTCCGGTGTGAGCGTCAGGCGCACGTTGCCAACAGGCGCTGCTGCCGAGACGATGAGCGATACCGGACTCGTCACACACTTGGCTTCTTCGCCGTCCTTCCAGGCGGTGCGCATTGAGCAGGAATCCTTGCCCACGGGAATCGAAATACCCAGCTTCTGGCAAATGACGCTCGCGGCTTCAACGGCACTAAAGAGCTTGGCGTCTTCACCCGCAGCGCCGCAGGCGGCCATCCAGTTGGCCGAAAGCTTCACAAGCGAGAGATCAATGTCGGCGGCGGCAATGTTGGTGAGAGCCTCGCCCACAGCCATCCGGCTGGCGGCAGCAGCATCAATCACGGCCACCGGCGTACGTTCGCCCATTGCCATGGCTTCGCCCGCCTCCGACGTAAAGGAAACGCAGGTCACCGCGCAGTCGGCAACCGGCACCTGCCAGGGACCGACCATCTGATCGCGGCTTACGAGACCGCCCACGGAGCGATCGCCGATCGAAATCAGGAAGGATTTGTTGGCCACCGTCGGGTGCTTGAGCACGCGGTAAAGAGCTTCCTTGAGCGTCACGTCGGTCTTGAAACCGGACAGATCGGCCTTGACGCTCGTCACGTTACGGTGCATGCGCGGCGGCTTGCCGAGGAGCACTTCCATGGGCATCTGCACGGCGCGGTCTTCACCCTTGCGGCCTTCCACAATCAGTTCGCCGTCTTCGGAGATGGCGCCCAGCACAGCGTACGGGCAACGTTCGCGGCGGCAGAAGTCATCAAACTTTTCAAGCGACTCCGGAGCGATTGCGAGCGCATAGCGTTCCTGGCTTTCGTTACACCAGACTTCGAGCGGGCTCATGCCCTTTTCTTCAACCGGCACCTTGTCGAGAGACAAACGTGCGCCGTGTCCCGAAAGGTCGGCAAGTTCCGGCATAGCGTTCGAAAGACCGCCCGCACCGATGTCGTGAATGGCCAGAATCGGATTGTCCTTGCCGCACGACCAACAGCGGTCGATCACTTCCTGAGCGCGGCGCTCCATTTCGGGGTTGCCGCGCTGCACGCTGTCAAAGTCAAGCGCTTCAGCATTCGAACCCGAAGTCATGGAACTTGCGGCGCCGCCACCCAGACCGATGCGCATACCCGGGCCGCCGAGCACGATCAGGAGCGTGCCGGCAGGCAACTCGAGCTTCTTGGTTTGATCGTCGCGGATGTTGCCGATGCCGCCCGCAAGCATGATGGGCTTGTGGTAGCCGTAGCGGGTGTCGCCCACGCGCGCTTCGAAAGCGCGGAAGTAACCGAGAATGTTGGCGCGACCGAATTCATTGTTAAAGCTCGCGGCACCGATGGGGCCCTCGGTCATGATTGACAGAGGCGTAGCGATGCGCGAGGGAGCACCGTAAATCTTGTCTTTGCCGCAGTCGCAGTCGGCGGCGGTGTTCTTGTCGTTTTCCCATTCCTGAGCCTTGCCCGGCAGATGCAGAGCCGAGACAGTAAAGCCACACAGACCCGCCTTCGGACGAGCCCCGCGACCCGTTGCACCTTCATCGCGAATTTCGCCGCCCGAACCCGTGGAAGCTCCCGGGAACGGAGAAATAGCGGTCGGATGGTTGTGGGTTTCGACCTTAAAGACAGTATGGGTCGGTTCCTTGATTTCTTCGTAATGAGAACCAAAGCGGTCTTCGGCCGACGGACGCGGATAAAGACGGTCGACCTCAGGGCCTTCGAAGACGGCAGCGTTGTCGGCATAGGCAATGATGGTGCCGCGGGGTGCCGCCTTGTGCGTTTCACGGATCATGCCAAACAGGGTCTTTTCCTGTTCGACGCCGTCAATCGTGAACTTGGCATTGAAGATCTTGTGGCGGCAGTGCTCGGAGTTGGCCTGCGCGAACATCATCAGTTCAACGTCCGTGGGATTGCGCTGTTGCTTGGTAAAAGCGTCAACGAGATAGTCAATTTCGTCGGCAGCCAGCGCAAGGCCCATTTCGACGTTGGCCGCTTCCAGCGCTTCCTTGCCGCCCGCAAGAATGTCAACGGTGCGCATTTCGCGGCCCTGAACGTCGGAAAAGAGCACGGCAGGATCGGCGTCGGCCGCAAGCACCGTCTCGGTCATGCGATCGTGCAGCAGAGCCGCAACGGCAGCCTGATCAACGTCGCCCTCGACCGAAAGCGTATAGAGCACGCCGCGCTCGACGCGGGCCACCGCATCGATGCCCGTGTTGTGCACGATGTCGGTTGCCTTTGAAGCCCAGGGGCTGATGGTGCCCAGACGCGGCACAACCAGGAACTGAAGATTGCCGGCCTTTTCATCTGCCGGATCCCCATAATCAAGAAGCGCGGCCAGACGCTGCGCTTCATCTTCGGTCAAATCTCTCGAGATATGCACAAAGTGCAGATAGCGGCCGGAGACGGCCTGCACGGCAGGACACACGCCGCGCAGCTGCTTGAGGAGACGCTCGGCGCGAAATTCGGACAACGCGCAAGAGCCGGGAATGCGAAGAACGGAGATCTGTGACATCTTGGAAATTCAACCGCTGAGATTGCAAAGAAAGCCCGCCGACTCGGTGCCGCACGGGCAATTGAATCTGTTAATTATAACGGTCCTATGGCCTTACCTGTTGGTCCGGAAATGATTTGCCAAGACTTTGGGAACCGGACAAGTACAATGCTTCGCAACACAAATCCCGACCCGGACGTTTAATCGCTTTTCAAAGGAATTCCGTCATGCCACGCATCACAGTTTCCGGCTCCATTGATCCCCTATTGAGCGTTGTACTCGACAAGGGCGAAAGCATCTTTGCCGAACGCAACGCCATGGTATCCATGGATTCCACGCTTGCTCTCACCGGACGAGCCAAAGGCGGCCTTTTTTCCGCGCTGTCTCGAAAGGTGCTCAACGACGAAAGCTTTTTTCAGCAAAAAATTGAAGCCGTCGACGGACCGGGTGAGGTTCTTCTCACTCCGACGCTTCCGGGCGACGTTGCCGTGCTACAGACGGGGGAGCGCCAGTACATGATTGCAGACGGAGCCTATCTGGCAAGCACCGAAGACGTGGAGCTCAATGCGAAAACTCAGGGCATCGGGCGCGCCCTTTTGGGCAACTCCGGCGGCTTTTTCGTGATCCGCACGGGTGGAACGGGCGAAGTGGCCGTAAGCGGCTTCGGTTCCATGCGTGCCATTGATCTTGACGGCAGCCGTTCGGTCTACGTCGACAACGGTCATCTGGTGGCATGGGATACGGAGCTCGATTACGAGCTTGCACTCAACACCGCCAAGCAGGGTTTCTTCGGAAAGATCTTCCACAGTCAAACTTCAGGCGAAGGCATCGTTCTGAAGTTCTCGGGCCAAGGGCGACTTTACGTCTGCTCGCGCAACCGCGGCGGATTCGTCGACTGGCTTTTTTCTCAGATGCCCCAAGAAAAGATGGTCAAAAACGAATAGTCGGTACCTCGGCGTACAATTGCGCATCCTTTCAGACACCGAGTTTTCATTACATCTACCATGGCACAGCAAATTCTCAATCTCGACGAACTCGCTTCGCTCGAACACCGCTATCAGTCCCAGCTTCCCGCCGCCGAACTCATGCGTCGCGCCGGCCTCGTGATTGCCGATCGAGTCTGCGAATCGCTCGAACCCGGCAAGCATGTCGTCTTCATCTGCGGCCCCGGCAACAACGGCGGCGACGGTTTTGCCGCCGCTCGACTGCTGCTTGATCGCGAATACCGCGTGACTGTTGCCCTGATCGGCTGCGACAAGCCCAAGACCGAAGATGCACTTGCCATGTACAACGCCTATGTGAACGCAGGCGGCACCGTGATCAGCGACCCTTACAACGCCGACAAGGCCGAAGTCGTGATCGATGCGCTTTTTGGAACGGGCATGAAAAAGCCGCTGGCAGGAGACTTCCAAGACGCCGCCATGTGGTTTAACGAACGTCAGGCTTTGCACATCAGCGTTGACATCCCCTCCGGCCTGGACCCGTTGACCGGCCGCTGGGTGGGCGGAGTCAAAGGCTGCATGGCCGACATCACGCTTGCCATGCTCGCTCCGAAGGCAGGTTGCTTCATGTGCGAAGGCGCCGATGCCGCCGGTGTCGTCGAAGTGAACGAACTCGGCGTTTCCGTTCCCCTTTCCACGATCGGTCTCGTCGAACCCGACGACTTCCGTCACGTGCTCGAGGAACGCAGCCGCAACAGTCACAAGGGAAACTACGGTCACGTGGCTGTAGTGGGCGGCGAAACCGGCACGATCGGCGCGGCCGTTCTTGCGGCCCGTGCGGCAATCGTGACGGGCGCAGGCCGCGTCACGGTCGAATTCATGAGCGACAAGGCCCCGGCTTTCGACACGATCTATCCGGAACTCATGGTCGCCGACGGCGAAATTGATCTCACGAAGACCTCCTGCAATGTCGTGGGCTGCGGCATGGGCTTTTCCGACAAGGCCCGCAAGCGTCTGGCCGATGCCATCGCTGCTCCGGTACCGTTGATTCTTGATGCCGATGCACTTCGCATGATTGCCGACGACATGTCGCTTCAGGATGCGCTGCTTGCCCGCAAGGCTCACACGGTCATCACTCCGCATCCGGGCGAAGCTGCCGCCATCATCCGAAGCACCGTTGAAAAGGTTCAGGCCGACCGCATCGGAGCTGCCCGAGAGCTCGCCGTTCAGACCGGTGCCATTTCGATTTTGAAAGGCGCCGGCAGCGTCATCACCCTGCGCAGCTCGCGCACCTGGATCAATCCCACGGGCAACGCCATGCTCGCCACCGCCGGTTCGGGCGATGTGCTAAGCGGCATGCTCGGTGCCTTCTTTGCGCAAGGCTACGACCTCGTAAGCGCAACGCTTGCCGCCGTTTATCTGCACGGCAAGGCAAGTGAAGAGTACGCCGCGGGCTTTACCGCCAGCGACATCGCGCCGGCTGCCGCCGCAATGCTCAACACAATGCGCCTGAGCCGCCCGGAACCCGAAGCCTAATCGCCTCTGATCCGTGGATTGGATTGAACGCCGCAGATGCCATCGTCTGCGGCGTTCAGTTTCTTAGATGCCCCATCAAGTCAGCAGAATCTCCTTTTGGGTTCGCAAAATCTAGTAGATACCCGAGACCTTTTGGGTACAGTTCATTCCCCCGGCGCGTTTTTGTCGGCAACCTGTGTTTCTACGTTTCAGAACATTTGGGGTTCTCAGGCGTTGAGCACAAAGAACTTTTCCACCATCCCCTCGTCGCTCACGCGCACGGCGTATCGATGCAATCGTGCCTGACGCAGCAGAGCCTGGTCGATGTCGTCCTGCACCTTACGCGCTTGCTTTTGCAGATCGGCAAGGAACCCGTCGTGAATTTCCGTGAGTTCCTGAGCGTGCTTGGCAATGGCAGCAGCACGCGAAATTTCATGGTCACCGGCCGTTCTCATGTGCGAAGGATCGAGCTTGTCGTGCGCTACCTTCTGAGCGGCAGCAATGAGCGAGCGTACGTCCGTAAACTGGTTGACGTCGCCTGCGACCGCATTGGCGCAGCGTACTTCCTCTTCAAACGAATCGCCGATCGACACGCGCAACAGCGAACAAATGCGCATGAAGCGAACAGTCAGATCGCGCACGTACATATAGGCGATGGCGTGGACCAGGGCATCGTCGGCGTCCTCAAGATTGACGACTGAGCCTGCTCTCTTTTCAATCGCTTCGTCGATGCGGTCGGCCTGCTCGTGCATATCCTTGGAAATCTCATCGATTTCGGCAAGATACTCGGACACCCGGTCGGCTTCAACTCCGCTTTTGACGGCCGCGACAACGGCTGAAAGGCTTGCGTAGCGCATCGTCCAGCTTGCGACCGTTTCATAGGCGACATGCTGCGGCAAATCGGCCAGACGCTTTGCCACTTCCGCGTTTTCCTTTTCGAGTTCAGCACGCAATTCGTGCGGCATGCCCTTGGGATTGAAAGCGGCCCACAAGGCGGCCACAAGACCGAGTTTGGAACCTGCCAAAGACATCTTCATGGGGTTACCGAGCACTTCTCCCGTCTCGTCAATGGCTGTCACATGAGTGACGACACCGGCCGACTTATCGTTGCGGAAAATGCCTTCCTTGAGCGCGGCTTCAAGCGCCGGCGCAAAGCTCACCGAGTAAATGTGACGTTCAAAGGCACTGCCCGGCACCCAGGCCAGCTGGCAGACGTGGCTAAAGAGCGCTTCGAGGCTGCGGCGCGTCTCGTCGGTCGACTCGATTTCCATCCAGTGTTCGCGGTCAATCTTGAAGGCGCGCTGAATGAACACTTCGGGAGAAACAGCGTCCTCGCGCACGGTCGTAAGCGCGAGCATCGTCGGGCGACGAACGTTGACGGCGTCGAATTCCTGCACCTCCTGCGGCTTTTTCACCGCACCGCGCGCCGGATTTTCGTTGGGCACGGGACGACCGCTCTGAATATGCTTTGTCTTGGCAGTAGGTTTGCCGCCGCCCTCCTTACTCAGTCGGCGCAGGACAAATCCCAGCACCACGAGCGCGACGACCATTAAAAGAAGGAAAACACCTGATAGTTCTTGCTGCATCTTTGGCGATCCGAAAGAAAAGCTTTCTCGCTTGGATTGTAGTCCGTTCGGCACCCATGCCGCCTACTGCAAACGCCCGAGAAACATTGGATTTTGTGCGTATTAACGGGCGTTGCGCCGGAGCAATACGAACAACGGCCTTCTCGTTTTTGCTAAGTCTCTGAATCCACTTCTTTTTTGTTTTCAAATTTACAAAGGCGCCCTGATACAATGCGACAAACAAAAAATCATCGGCCGCCTTTGAAGCTTTTCCCTTGCCCGCTTCGATTGAGACAGGCCCATTTAAGAACACTTTGGGAGACTTATTTTGCCCACCATTGCCAGCGGCTTTCGTCTTGCAAACAACGTCAAAATTCCGTGCATCGGCCTCGGAACCTGGCAGGTTCCCGACGACGAAAAACTGATTGAGCATATCCACGACGCCATCAATATCGGCTATCGTCACATCGATACCGCTTTTATCTACGGCAACGAGGCTGGCGTGGGCGAAGCCATTCGCACCTGCGGCGTTCCGCGTGAACAGATCTTCGTCACAACCAAGCTCTGGAACGCCGACCGCGGGTACGACGCCGCCATGCGCGCCTTTGACAACGCCCTTCAAAAGATGGATCTCTCCTACCTGGACATGTTCCTCATTCACTGGCCAGCCGCCAAGGGCGAACCGATGACCTGGCAGAGCATCAATTCCGGCACCTGGCGCGCCCTCGAAGACCTCTACGAGCAGGGTGTCGTGCGCGCCATCGGCGTAAGCAACTTCCTGTCGCATCATCTCGTGCCGCTGCTCGCGCGAGCCCGCATTGCACCGATGGTCAACCAGATCGAATTTCACCCCGGCTACCGTCAGGCAAGCACGTTCGACTTCTGTGCGAGCCGCAACATTCAGGTCGTTGCCTGGTCTCCTCTGGCGCGCGGTGCCCTTGTGCGCAACCCGGTAATCCTTGAGATCGCCCAAAACCATGGCGTCTCGACCGGTCAGGTGTGCCTGCGCTGGTGTCTGCAACACGGCGCGGCAGCTGTCGTGAAGTCCTTGTCGCCCGAACGGCGCCGCATGAATGCGGATCTTTTCAGCTTCAGCCTGACGGCTGAAGAAATGGATCGTCTCGACAATATGCCGCAGACGGGATTCTCAGGTCTGGATCCGGATCACGTGACGTTCTAAGACGCACTTTCGCTGACGAAAAAAGGACGCTTTCCGTGATGGAAGCGTCCTTTTTCGTCGCTGATTTGAAAAGCCTTTAAATCTCCAAGCCTTCGGCGATTCGTTTGCCGCGAGGTGTGCCGTAAGTGAGAGCCACACGCGGCGAGAGCGCAAAGTAAAGACTCCAGCCGATGCTCCAACCAAAGAGCTGAATCAGACTGAGTTCGGTGAGCGCCAAACCGAAGTACCAGCTTTGCAACATGGCCACACAGGGCCCCATCAGCCAGACGCCGACTACGGCAAAGGCTACGGCGTTGGGCGAGCGCTTAGCGGCAATCTGCCAAATAACCCAGACGCCGATGATGATGGAGACAAGTCCGGGTACTACGGCCACGAAAGCAGCCTGCATAGTCTGAGAGTTACGCGCAAGCATGAACCAGAGCTCGCTCGTCATATAGGCCGTTTGCCACACGAGTGTCAGAAGCCAGCCAATCTGCCCGGCCAGGAAAAGCCACATCACTCCACCAAAACCGCTTTTGGCACGAGGTGACGTGAGAACGGGCGGGCGCGTCTGCGCATAGCGCCCGACAAAGAAAGTGGGAATCAAAACCACGGCTGCCGCGAGAAGCCAGCCGACCAAACCTCCGAACATGTGCATACCTTGAGTTTTCCGTACAAAAGTGGTTTGCGCAATTTAGCAAAAGAAATGCACCTTGGCGCCTCGTCTACCTACCGCTTGTGTTACCTGATTTTATGATGCGGATGTCCGCAGCAGCAGTCGAGCTCAAACTCCCGACAGCAGTCGCAGGAATCGGTATAGGACTCCAACTCCTGCAGAATGCCGCAACTCTTTCCTTCGTGATCTCCCGTACAGTGGCACTCAAGCGCCTGCAGCTTTTGCTTGAGTTCCGTCAGCTCCTGAATGCGGTTGTCGATGTCTCGAATATGCGCGCCGATCGTCTCGTGCACCACCCCGAACTCGCACGGCTGAGCGTTTTCCAAATTGGCCAGCTTGGCGATCTCCTCAAGACTCATGTCAAGCAACCGGCAGTGACGGATGAAGTGAAGTCTTGCAAGGTGCCTTCGCGTGTAATTGCGGTAATTGTTCTCTAGCCGCAACGGAGCCGGAAGCAGCCCCTGCGCCTCATAAAAGCGGATGGTCTCCACAGCCACGCCGGAGCGTTGTGCCAGTTCGCCGATTCTCATGCGTTTCCCCGTATGCGAAAAATTCTTGACACTGTAGCGACTACAGGGTTTTTAATGTTACTCGTTAAAGAAACTTTTTTGTTCGCCCCATGACGACCTCTTCCTGCATCAAGCTCTACATTCCGGAGATGTGTTGCGGTGCCGAAACCGCTTTGATCGAAAAAGCCTTCAAAGGCAGTGACCTTGTCAAGGACATTCGATTCGACACGCTCGCTCGTACCGCCCTCTTTACGCCGGCCAATGAGAACGTCACCGCCGCGATGCTCATCACCATCATTGACTCTGTGGGTATGCAGGCAAACGAAATCCGAGAAACGATCCTCTCGGAAATGGCAATTCGCATCGAGCGCATGCAAACGGACGCCGATGTCACACAGGTTCTTGAGCTTGTCGGGCTTGACTGCGCCGTCGACAAGATCAATCGCGTCGTGAAATTTCATACGGACGCCGAACACTGCTTTGCCATTCTCGAAAAACTGCAGAAAGCGGGTTTTGACGCGGTGGTCGTCGCCTCCGGCAAAACGGATGCAGCCCAAACCGAGGGCGAATCGATTCCCTGGCTGCGCTTGGGTATCGCGCTCGTCTTTGCGGCCGTTGCGGAAGCGATCGAACTTACGCACGCGCTGCCTGAGTGGGCGATCATGGCCTGTGCCGCCGTTGCCATCGTGCTTGCAGGCTTTCAGACGATTCTCAAGGGGTTCGGCTTTCTCCTTCGTCTGATCTTCAACATGGATACGCTGATGAGCGTGGCCGTGATAGGCGCCGTTTGTCTGGGTGCCTGGCCCGAAGCTGCCATGGTGATGGTGCTCTATGAAATCGGAGAAGCTATCGAAGATATGAGCATGACGCGTGCACGAAACGCCATCCGTAAGCTCATGGACGTGGCACCGGCTGAAGTCACCGTCAAGGTGGGAGAAAGTTGGCAACGCATGAAAGCCGAAGCGGTTCCTGCAGGCTCGCTCTATCGCATTGAGCCGGGCGAGCGAGCCGCTTTGGACGGCATGGTGGAGGACGGTACGGGATCGATGGACGAATCCATGATCACGGGAGAGTCGATGCCTGCCGCAAAAACGGTCGGTTCTCGTGTCTTTGCGGGCGCCCTGGCGCTTGAGAGCGCACTTACCGTGCGCGCCACGGCCGCGGCCGCCGATTCGATGAGTGCACGCATCATCCGCGCCGTGGAGGAGGCCGAACAGAAGAAAGCCCCCCTGCAGCGCTTCGTGGACAAATTCGCCTCACGCTACACCCCGGCGGTGTTTGCTCTTGCCATTGTCACGGCCGTTCTCGGTCCGATTTTTTCGAGTGAACCCTGGACAGTCTGGATCTACCGTGCTCTGGTACTGCTTGTTATTTCCTGTCCCTGCGCCCTGGTGATCTCCACCCCCGTGACCATCGTCTCAGCCGTTTCTGCGGCCGCTCGCCGAGGCGTGTTGATTAAGGGCGGTGTGTATCTCGAAGCCGGCCGCACTCTCAAAAACGTCTGCCTCGACAAAACGGGCACCGTCACCAAAGGCAAACCCTCCTTGAGCAACATAACGCTCACAAGCACTGTGGATAAAAACCGGGCGATGCTGCTTGCCGCAAGTCTCGCCGCCATGAGCTCGCATCCGGTCAGCCGCGCCATTGCGGAGCATTTCGCCGAAGAAAACCGCTCGACGCTGCCCGTAAAAAACTTCAAGGCGCTGCCGGGCAGCGGCACGCAAGGAGTCATCGACGGATCGCTCTTTTTCCTCACCAATCTCACCTGGCTAAACAGTCGCGGGAGTGTGACGCCCGATGTGACCGCAGCCTTTGATGCGGCTCACGCCAAGGGGCAAACGGCCGTGGCATTGAGCGATATGTTCGGTGTCGTTGCGGTGTTTGCCGTTGCAGATACCTTAAAGAGCAACTCGGCTCAGGCAATCGCGCTCATGAAAAAGGTGGGACTCACGCCGTGGCTGCTTACCGGTGACAACGCTCGGGCGGCCGAAGCCATCGCTCAAAAAGTGGGCATCGACAACGTCAAGGCGGATCTTCTGCCGGAGCACAAGCTCGAAGTCATTGAAGAACTGGAGTCTAAGGCGCCGACAGCCATGGTGGGCGACGGCATCAACGACGCACCGGCGCTGTCGCGCGCACGCATTGGTTTTGCCATGGGCATCAAGGGAGCTGATACGGCCATTGAAGCGGCCGACGTCGCCATCATGGACGACAACATCGCCAAGATCGCCTGGTTTAAGAAACTATCGGAGTTGACACACTCCACGCTTATTCAAAACATCGTTTTTGCGCTCGGTGTCAAGTTCTGCTTCATGATTGCGGCGCTTGCGGGATACGCCACGATGTGGATGGCGGTCTTTGCCGATACGGGAGTATGTCTGATCGTGGTGGCCTGGGGATTGCGCCTGATGCGATCGGCAGGCAAGGTCGACCGCATGCTCAGTGCTTAGAAGACTATTCTCGCCTCAGAACGAAGTTGGGAATAATTGTCCTGAGCTTCTCGATCGTGGCGGCCGACGGCCATGTTTCGGGCACTGGATCCAGCGCGTTTTCCATGCCCGGCGCCTTGCGGTAGATCTGAAGCGCATATGTGTCGGCGCCACGCTCCTTAAGCCATCGGGCGATCGTGATCAGATCGTCTTCTCCTAGAAAACCCGGGTGCGCCGTCGTGCGGGCTTCATACTTCACGCCTGCGCGGCGGATGATCTCGAAGCTTTCCAAAAACGCCTTGTGAGCGCCGTTGATGCCGGCAACGGCGTCAAATGCCTGCGGATCTTCGGGATTGCCTTTGACGTCAAGACCGACCCAATCGACGAGACTGATGCAATCCTTGAGGTGGCGCGGATAGGCGCCAGAGGTGTGCAATCCCACCGCGTAGCCCTCGTCCTTTACCAGACGCACGGCCGCGGGCAGCGCCGGGTCCATACAGGGCTCACCTCCCGAGAACACGATGCCATCGAGCAATCCCTTGCGCTTTTTCAAAAGCGTCTCGACGGAGGCCCAGGTGGGATCACCCTCTTCGCTGCGGCGCGAGCGCATCCAGCGGTTATGACAGTACGAGCAACGCCACGGACAGCCGCGCAAAAAAACAACTGCCGAGAGTTTGCCGGGAAAATCAATGCTGGTAAAAGGCGTTACCGCCGCGATGCGAAGCGCCGCGGCGGGAGTAAGAACGTCGAAATTGAGCACTTGTCCGATCAGCGAAAATGGGCAATGAATGGAATCTTCGCAGTGCGATTACTTCGAAGCGCTGTAGCCGCACTTCGATTCCACGAAGTATTTGCGTTCTTCGAATTCGCCCTTCTTGCCGATGTTGAAGGATTGAACCGGACGATGGTAGCCCATCACGCGGGTCCACACTTCGCAGGGCTGACGTTCGCTGTCCTTGAGCTTGACGGTGTCGTTAGTCTTTTCGGTCATTGCATTTCCTCCTATGGCGCTGCGCGGCTTGTGCTTTGCAGCGGTCAGTCAAATTTTTTCGTTAGGCAGCCTTTTGAAGTTCGCGAGCCTTCTTGGCGGCCAAAAGTTCGGCATCGCACTTCGGGCAGAAGTCGTGACGTCCCGACAGGTATCCGTGTTTGGGACAGATCGAGAACGTCGGCGTCACCGTGATATACGGCAAACGGAAGCGCGTGAGCGTACGACGCACCAGATCGCGGCAGGCTTCGGCCGAGCTGATCGCTTCGTTCATGTAGAGATGAAGCACGGTGCCGCCGGTGTACTTGCGCTGCAGGTCTTCCTGCATTTCAAGAGCTTCGAACGGATCGTCGGTGTAACCCACAGGCAGCTGAGAAGAGTTCGTGTAGTACGGATGCTGCGGCGTTCCGGCCTGCAGAATGTCCGGGAAACGCTTCTTGTCTTCCTTTGCGAAGCGATACGTCGTGCCTTCGGCAGGCGTCGCTTCCAGGTTGTACATGTGGCCCGTTTCGGTCTGGAATTCAACCATGCGCGCGCGGACGTGATCGAGCAAACGCACGGCCAGGTCGTGCCCCTTCTCTGTGGTGATGTCTTCGGCGTCGTCCGTGAAGTTGCGGATCATTTCATTTAAGCCGTTGACGCCGATCGTCGAGAAATGGTTGCGCAACGTACCCAGATAGCGCTTGGTGTACGGGAAGAGTCCCTGATCGATATGCTTTTGAATCGTCTTGCGCTTGATTTCCAAAGAATCGCGGGCAAGTTCAAGCAGGTGGTCAAGTCGCGCAAAGAGCGCCTCTTCGCTACCCTTGAAGAGATAGCCCAGACGCGCGCAGTTAATCGTCACCACACCGAGGCTGCCTGTTTGCTCCGCCGAGCCGAAAAGCCCGTTGCCTCGCTTGAGAAGCTCGCGCAGATCGAGCTGCAGGCGGCAGCACATCGAGCGAATCATGTTGGGCTTCAATTCGGAATTGATGAAGTTCTGGAAATACGGCAGCCCGTAGCGCGCCGTCATGTCAAAAAGCGGCAACACGTTGGGGCTGTCCCAGTCAAAGTCCGGCGTGATGTTGTAGGTCGGAATCGGAAACGTGAAGACGCGACCCTTGGCGTCGCCCTTGGTCATGACCTCGATGTAGGCTCGATTGATCATGTCCATTTCCTTTTGCAGCTCGCCGTAGGTAAAGGGCATCTCTTCGCCGCCGATAAGCGGATGCACGTTTTTGAGATCTTCCGGGCAGGTCCAGTCAAACGTGAGATTCGTAAAAGGCGTTTGCGTGCCCCAGCGGCTCGGGACGTTCAGATTGTAGATGAGCTCCTGAATGCCCTGCAGCACTTCCTCGTAGGGCGTGTTGTCCTTGCGGATGAAGGGCGCCATATAGGTGTCAAACGACGAGAAAGCCTGAGCGCCCGCCCATTCGTTTTGCATGGTGCCGAGGAAGTTGACGATTTGGCCGGTGGCCGACGAGAAGTGCTTGGGCGCTCCCGCTTCGACCTTGCCCGGAACGCCGTTGAAGCCCTCCTGCAAAAGCGTGCGCAGACTCCAGCCCGCGCAGTAACCCGAAAGCATGTCCAGATCGTGAATGTGAAAGTCGGCCTGACGGTGGCACTGACCGATTTCGGGCGTGTAGATGTAGTTGAGCCAATAGTTGGCGATCACCTTGCCCGAAACATTGAGAATCAGGCCGCCCAGACTGTAGCCCTGATTGGCGTTGGCGTTAACGCGCCAGTCGGACTGATTGAGGTATTCGTTAATCGAGCTTTCGACGTCAACCCAGCTCTTCTTGGCGTCGCGGCTGCGCGCACGTTGCTCGCGGTAAACGATGTATGCGCGAAGGGTTTCAAAGTAACCGGCTTCATAAAGCGCATGTTCAACGGCGTCCTGCACCTGCTCGATATGAGGCGTTGCCACGCTCAGCTGACGCAGTCGCGGCATCACGAGCGTTTCGGTAATTTCTTCGGCGCGTTCGCGGCCGAACTGATTGGTGGCCTTACCGGCGCATTCGATGGCGTAAGCGATCTTTTGAGCGTCAAAGTCCTTTACCGAACCGTCGCGTTTGATGATGTGCTTGATCTCTACTGCCATTTCCTTTGCACCTTTGTTGTTGTTTGTCTTCGACGCCGTCGGCCGGCGCCCTCCTGCGTGAAAGCCGCCCAAAGACACCAAAAAACGCCTCCGCGGGCGTCTTTTTCATGGGTTGATAAGCAGCTCAGCACGCTCGAGTCTAGTCAATTGCAACCGCTGAGGCAATAGATAAAAAACGCAGGTTCTCGGTTCTTTACTCCAAGGCTGACACTATATCTTGTGGTCACCCTTTTGAAACCCTTGTAAATCGGGACCCAAGAGACTTTAAATTTTTCTTCAATGTAGAGTTTGTTCGCAAAGATAGAAACAATTTGTCGCCGACGAGCCACGCAAGGTCATTTTGGGCACCCGGTAGGCCACTTTCTGCGCATTTTGTCCAATTTCAGTCTCAAATTGCACACACAAAGACATTATGGCCCAATGTGAGGGAGAACCCCTATTATCAATTGCCTAGTACTAGGTTAAATTACGTACCGCAATAAGGCATCTGCGCCTCAATTGCCTCCCTGTGCGGCAAACTCCCGAGGGGCCGTTTTCGAAGCCCTCCCTCTTCGAAAGCGAGCATTGTAGTTTGCTGCATTTCTATGACCTGACCCATTGTTGGTTGGGTCTTTTTTTGTCTACGCAATGTGAAGAGGCGCCCGAAAGCGCCTACCTCACTCCTTGATTCGTTCCTCTCGATTTAGCCGATCAGTACGTCGTACTGTTCCTGCGTATAAGCGGGTTCGGCTTCCAGGTGCACCGGCTTTTGCACGAAGCTCTGCAAAAGTTCCAGCGCGCAAGCCTCGTCTTCCAGGAAGAAATCGATCACCGGCTGCGAGGCCAAAATCTTGAAGGAATCGGCCTTTTCGTACTGTCGGTAGAGACGAACAATTTCACGCATGATTTCGTAGCAGATAGTGCGAGCTGTCTTGATCTCCCCTCTTCCGCCGCACAACGGACAGGGTTCGCACAGCGTGTGCGAAAGCGACTCTCTCGTGCGCTTTCTCGTCATCTCCACTAGACCGAGTTCGGTGAATTCCGAAATCGTGAGTTTGGTGCGGTCGGTCGAAGCCGCACGACGCAATTCTTCGAGAACGGCAGCCCTGTGAGCCGGGTTCTGCATGTCGATGAAATCAATGATGATGATGCCGCCGAGGTTGCGCAAACGCAACTGGCGGGCAATCGTCTTCGCTGCTTCGAGATTGGTCTTAAAGACCGTCTCGGAAAAATCGCGCTTGCCGACAAATCCGCCCGTGTTAACGTCAACCGTCGTCATGGCTTCGGTGCAGTCGACCACGATGTAGCCTCCGCTTTTAAGCGGCACGCGGCGATCAAGCGCGCGCTGCAGTTCGGCCTCAACCTGCTGGGTTTCAAAAAGCGGTTCTTCGCCGGTATAAAGCTCCAAAAGCGGCAAAGCGCTCTGGGCATAGACCCGCGCAAATTCCTTGAGCTCTTCGAAGACTTCCTTGCTGTCGACAAGAATCTTTCGGGTTTCGGCCTGCACCATGTCGCGCAAAACGCGCTTGGACAACGAAAGGTCTTCGTACAGGAGGCTTGGCGCAGGAGACACGCTCGCCTTCTTGCTTGTTTCCTGCCACAAGCACCCCAGATAGCGCATGTCTTCGAGGAATTCCTCGTCGGTGGCCGATTCTTCGGCGCAGGTGCGTACGATGTAACCTCCCTTTTCATCGGCCTTTTTCAGGCGCGTCACCTGCTCGCGCAATACTTCGCGGCGCGTTTCGTCCTCGATCTTCTGACTCACGCCGATGTGATCATCCTGCGGAAGGTAGACAAGCTTGCGGCCTGCCAAAGAAATAGTGGTCGTCAATCGCGCGCCCTTAGTACCGATCGGATCCTTGGCCACCTGTACCAGCAAACGCTGACCTTCGCCGATCAGCTTTTCGATCGGGCGGTACTCGCCGTTTTCCTGCCGCGCTCCTTCGATGTCAAGCACATGCAGAAAAGCCGTGCGTTCCAACCCGATATCCACAAAGGCCGACTGCATACCCGGGAGCACCCGCAGCACCTTGCCGACATAGACGTTGCCGACAAGGCCGCGGCTGGCGGCTCGCTCAATGTGGAGATCCTCCAAGATGCCGTCGACAAGGATCGCCACACGCGTCTCGCGCGGCGAGCAATTGATCAAAATATCCTGAATTTCCTGCATGGTTCGCTCGAGGCGGCCGCCGTACCGTATGGGCGACAGCCGCACGCTAAATCACAAGTTTCGATGGTCTTGCGATTTTAGCCGAGCACGTTGAGACCTTCCTTAGTATGGAACGCGTTGGGTTCTTCACTTGCAGTCTCTTCGGCCTTGGGATGCAGTTGCTCTTCACGCTGTTTGCGGCACTGTCTGCAAGTTGTGCTGCAACCGCCCGCACAATGCCATTCTGGCTGCAACGTGACATGCTCAAGCCCGAAGTCCTTGAGAAGCATCGCCTGTGCTTCGGAAAGCACCTGTTCCCAATCAATGCCCTTTTCAACGCACAGATGCGCCATGACCGCACCGTGTCCGGGAGCAAGCGTCCAGACGTGCAGATCGTGCACGCGACTCACACCCGGAATGCGGCTCAACGCATCGCCGACGTCGTAGTAGTTGACGCCTTCAGGCACGCCGTCAAGCAACACAGCGGAAGAATCCTTGAGCACTTCGTAGGTGGAGTGCAGCACAAGCGCACCGACGAGGAAAGAAAGAATCGGATCGGCAATCGCGAATTTTTCGCCAAAGAAGTAGATGAGAGCACCGGCTAAGATCGCCGCCACGGACCCGAGCAAGTCGCCCATCACGTGCAGAAGCGCCGCACGGGTGTTGACGTTTTTCTTGTCACGGGAAAGCGACCAGGCCACGGCAATGTTGATGCACAAGCCGATGAGGGCAACGATCATCACCGAGCCGCCGTCGACCTGCGCAGGATTGTCAAGACGCTGCACTGCCTCGTAGAAAATCCAGCCCACCACGGCGAGCATCACCAGGCCGTTTAGAAACGCCGCCAGAACCTCGATGCGGCCGTGTCCGAAACTATGGTTGGCATCCACGCCCTTACGGGAAATAAAGTTGGCAACCAGCGCAAAGAAAAGGCTTGCGGAATCGGTGGCCATGTGACCGGCGTCACCGATCAAAGCCAGAGAATTGGATACCCAACCAAAAAATAGTTCCACCGCCGAAAAGCCCAGCGTAAGCGCCACCGCAAGGCCCAAGACAGAAAGTTTGACCTCTTCTCCGCGATGATCGTAACTGCAGTCGCCGAGAGCATGATCTGCGTAATCGTTTTTTCCACTCATTTGCATTGTTCTTTTTCAGAGAATCGGCCACCCGTTCTTGCCTTCGGCAGCCATCCATATTCGTGCGAACTTTATTCCCTTTTTTGACCGACAAACAGCCACCGGGAGAAATTATGAGCTTGGAGACGTCTCGGACACACGCCGTTTGTTTCAAAAAAAACGAAAAAGCCCGCCGGCGCACAAGACAAGACTTGTACGCCCGTGCGGGCCTTGCGATGCGCCGGCCTCATATGGCCGGCTCTTCAAGCAGTCGGAAAAGGAATTAATCCTTCTTGCTGCCGGTGAGCATCGGAACCACGGTACCTTCGCCGCCGGTAAGCAGACCGCTCTTGGCATAGGTCTGCAGCTTGGCGCGAGTGTCCGTGATGTCGAGGTTGCGCATCGTGAGCTGACCGATACGATCCACGGCCGTGAACATCGAATCGCCCTTTTCCATCGTCAGGCGTTCGGGTTCGTAAGTGAGGTTCGGCGAAACCGTATCCATGATCGTGTAGTCGTTGCCGCGGCGCAGTTCGAGAACCACTTCGCCGGTAATGGCGCGAGCCACCCAACGCATGGCGCTTTCGCGCAGCATGATGGCCTGGCTGTCAAACCAACGGCCCTGATAGAGCAGACGACCGAGCTTACGGCCATTGATGTGGTACTGCTCGATCGTGTCTTCGTTGTGGATGCCGGAGATCAAACGTTCGTAAGCGATGTGCAGCAGAGCCATACCCGGAGCTTCGTAGATGCCGCGGCTCTTTGCTTCGATGATGCGGTTTTCGATCTGATCGCTCATGCCCAAGCCGTGACGGCCGCCGATGCGGTTGGCTTCCATCATCAGTTCAACAGGATCAGCATATTCCTTGCCGTTGAGAGCAACCGGCTGTCCTTCTTCAAAGCGCACGGTCACGAGTTCGGCCGGAATCTGCACGTTTTCGTCCCAGAAAGCAACGCCCATGATCGGTTCGACGATCTTCATGGAGGTGCTGAGCTTTTCCAGATCCTTGGCTTCGTGCGTGGCACCGAGCATGTTGGAGTCGGTGGAATAGGCCTTTTCAGCCTTCATGCGGTATTCGAAGCCTTCGGCGTTCAAGAAGGCGGACATTTCAGCTCGGCCGCCGAGTTCGGAAATGAACTGGGTGTCAAGCCAGGGCTTGTAGATCTTGAGGTTGGGGTTAACCAACAGACCGTAGCGATAGAAACGTTCGATGTCGTTGCCCTTGTAGGTCGAGCCGTCGCCCCAGATGTCAACACCGTCTTCGCGCATGGCGGCAACAAGCATCGTACCGGTCACGGCGCGGCCGAGCGGCGTCGTGTTGAAGTAGGTCTGGCCGGCCGTCGTGATGTGGAATGCGCCGGACTGAATGGCGGCAATGCCTTCGGCCACAAGCTGAGGACGGCAGTCGATCAGACGGGCGGATTCTGCACCGTACTCCATGGCGCGACGAGGAATGGCTTCATAGTCGTCCTCATCGGGCTGACCGAGATTGGCCGTGTAAGCGTACGGGAATGCACCCTTGTTCTTCATCCAGCGCAGTGCGGCGCTGGTATCAAGGCCGCCCGAGAATGCGATGCCGACTTTCTTGCCGACGGGAACGCTTTGCAGAATCGTCTGAGACATTGTTCACTCTTTAAAACAAAAATTTCCGCCGGACACAAACAACGCCCCCGGCGCACGGAATTCTTTGCAAGCGGCCGCCTCCCCTTTTTTCATGGAGACATGCCTGCTTCAACCGTTAATTATGGATTACCTAGGGCTGGTTTGTCATTGGCCGAGCCGTCAAAAAAAGCTAAATTTTGAAGAAAATCTTCAGGACTCGTCTCCGGCGCGTTTAACGCGGATTCTTCCGGCGCTGATTTCGCCCAAAGCGCTCATGAGTTTTTCGGCCTGAGTCTGCGCCGTTTCGACCAAAAGCGACACATCGGCTGCGAAATTTCGCTCGAGAATCGTACCCTGACAGCGCCCGATCACCGAGACGGCATGTTCGTAAAACCGATGTTCCATTTCCACGAAAATCCGGGCCGTTTCGATGCGTTCGGTCACAGGCAACGTCTCTAGTCCCTTTTTCACCATGCCTTGATAGGCATGAACCAACCCGCCCGTTCCCAAAAGCGTGCCGCCGAAGTATCGCGTCACCACGGCGGCAATCTCTCCCACGCCGCAGTGCAGCAACACGGTGAGCATTGGTCGCCCGGCCGTTCCCTTGGGTTCGCCGTCGTCGCTGCAGCCCGCAAACGCCGTGCTACCCGCAGGTCCCGCCTGAAACGCCCAGCAGTTGTGCGTGGCATCCGGATGTTCAACTCGGATGCGCTCGATGAAAGCCTTGGCCTGATCGGGCCCCTGTACGCGTGCCATCGAAACAATGAAGCGGCTGCGGCGGATCACCTCTTCTTCACGGTGAATCTCTCCGGGCGCAAGATCGGGAACGTTGTAGCTGGACATTGAAAGAAAAAACGTCTGTTGTCATCGGTCCCGAATCTTACCTGAGCCTAGAGGCCCATTGAAATCAGATAAGCTTCAAGCGCTGCAGCCAAGCTTTGAGATCGGCTTCACAGCCCGAGGCCTCGCTCTGGGTGCGATGAAAGCCTTCGAGAATCTTCGCTTTCGGGCAATACTTACGGATGTCTTCCCAGGCGCCTTCGGGCGAAGAGCTGCCCGAGGCCACAAACGGCACAACCGTCTTGCCTTCGAGCGGATGATCCATCAGGAACGTACGCATCGGAATCGAAACGCCGCCCCACCAGTAAGGTGTGCCAAGGAAGATCGTGTCATACGGCGTCAGATCCGGGATCTTCGTCGAAATCTCGCGGCGAGTGCCTTCGCGACGCTCTTCTCGAGCGATGTAGGTCATGTCGCTGTAATTGGCGGCATAGGGCTTGACGAGCTGCAGTTCGAGCACGTCAGCCCCCGTGAGTTTCACCACCGTCTGCGCCAGACCTTTGATCGTTCCGGTTCTCGAAAAAAATATCACGATCGATCTGCTCTTTCCCGCAGATGCAGCCAAACCCGACCAGAAAGCCGCCGCAAGTGCGGCCGCCGTTGTCAACACCGTTCTTCTTGTCATCGTCATTTTTCCCACTCCTCGGATGGTCTCAAGAGGATTTCCGCTGAAAAAATGATACGAAAAGAGCTTTTGCGGCGGCCTTTTCTCAATGTCAAAGACTTGCCCAATCCGAGCAAACAATTACATTGCCGTGTGTTCGGGCAAAGCGGCTCGCGGAATGTCCATGGCAATCGTAACGCCGCCGTCGGGATTGGCGTAGCCGCTGATGTGACCGTGGTGACGTTCGGCAATGTTGGAGCAGATCGAAAGACCCAGCCCCAGGCCTCCCGCTTTGCTCGTCACAAGCGGCATCATGAAGCGGTCAACCTCTTCTTGCGTGATCTTGGGACCGTTGTCGATCACCTCCACGCGCCAGTAGCGGTCTTCGGCACGCACGCGCACGAGGATCTTAGCGTCGCTCAGCCCTTCGACGGAGTCGGCCGCGTTCTTCAGAAGATTGAGAATCGCAAGCTCAATTTCCCAGGCGTCGATGTCTGCCCACAGGAAGGGCTGCAGATCAGCTTCGATCTTGGCGCTTGAACGGCGAGAGCGCTCGAACGTGCTGATAGCATTGCAAACAATTTCCTGCATGTCGGTGAGTTCGAGCACAGGCTGCTGCTGTTTGGCATAGGAGCGAACTCGGTTGACGATTTCGCTTGCGCGCGTACCCTGCATCACAATTTCTTCGAGCGCCTCGGAGAAGACCTTCGGATCAATCGCACCGCGCTTGAGACGACGCAGCAGACCATTGGCAAAGTTGGTGATGGCCCCCAGAGGCTGCTTCAGTTCGTGCGCGATCATGGTCGACATCTGGCCAACGATGCCCGTGCGTTCAAGATGCGCAATATGGTCGCGGCTTGCGGCCGCCTCTGCCTCGATGCGCTTGCGGTCTTCGAGCGCTCGATTCAAAAGCGCCGTGCGGCGGCGCACCAGTACCGAAAGCGACCCGGCGTAGAAAAGCACGAGGAAGACGACGCCCAGAGTGATCGTCACGCCGGCCGACTGTTCGCGAATAAAGGTCGACAGTCGAAACGCCTGCAGGTGTTCGTAGGGACCAACCTTGAGCGCGTAATAAAGATCGTGTACGGTGCGCACGGAAGCCACGGGGCCCCAGTCAACGCCCGTGGAAGCCCCGGTCATCTGCTGCAGCGAAGTCATCACCGTGCGACTCAGGAGAGAATCCGTGCCCGAGAGCATCGAGATGATGAAGCTCGGATAGAGTTCGCCGGAATGACGGCATACCGAATATTCCGTTTCGTTGACGTCAACAAAGGCAAAGTCGTTTTCGTCAATCACACCGCGCTTGGCAAGAGACTCAAACGTGCAGGTCGGCAACACTGCCAAGTCCACCTTTTCCTGCTGCAGAGAACGAAGAATGTTGGCGGGATCCGTGCCGTAGAAGCGCACGTTGTCAAGGATGACATCGGTGTTGAGCCCATGCTTTTGAAACTCGCGCAATGCGATGAGCCAGCCGCCGAAACTCGTCGGATAGTCAGCTGCTATGCGCCGATTGCGAATGTCGCCCAGACGTCGGATTTCCTTACTCTGAGCGCGCTTGACAAAGAGTATGCCGTCGGCGTACGAGGGATCGGACGCGGACACCGGCCAAAGACTCGACAAGCCGATCAACTGTCCCGTCATCTCAAACTGAATGAAGTTACCCGCATCGGTCACCGCCATGTCGATGGCGCCGCTGTTGACAGCCTCAATCAGGATCGGACGCTCAAGAATGACGAATTCGAGGCTCTTTTCCCCCAGGCTTCGGACGAGCTGCATGCGGGTCTGTTCCCAAGGGCCGCCGTCTAGATAATTGGCAAATTCGCTTTGCACGCCGATGCGAGCCGGACGCGACAGTTCATAGCCGCTCACCTTGCCGTCCTTCGTGTGCTTGACCTTGACGTCAAGCGGCATGCTCAGGGGCGAAGGCGCCGAGATCGTCACGGAACGATCCGAGCCGCTGACGCGCGTGCCTTCCGATGGCACCAGTGAATAGGAAGCCGCCGAGACAGTTTGGGCTAAGAAGCCCGCCGCACCGATCAGGAAAGCCGAGAAAACGCGTCCGAACCGCATCTGACATCGTCCTTAGCTTAGATTCCGGGCATGAGGATGTCGGTATCGGCTCGGCGAGTATCGAGCACACCCACCACTTCGTACGTGCTCACCAGACCAACGTCGCGGCGATGCAAGGTCTTGACGCGTACATTGGCCACCAACACGTCTCCCGGCTGCAGCTCGAAAATACCACTGTCGATCAAGGACAGGAAATCCCTGTCGCCCATCGTCGCCTGGATGTGCTGAAGGCCGTTATCGAAGAACCATGCCTGAGCATTGCGGAAGACCGGAGCCTGAAGCGTCAGCGCCATCGTGCGCACCTTTTCAAGCAGCAGCACTTCCTGCGGTTCTTCCATGGAAAAAGCATTGATGTGACCGGGCTGCAAAACGAAAACTGGTTCCTGCGCGTCACGTTCGGAAACGTTGATTTCAGCAATTTCGCTGTCGGCAAGTGCTTCAACGAGCGCCTTGAGCCCGGCGCGAACTTCACGGTCCTTAAAGAGCTCGTAGGTCGCCTTATCGACCACGTAGCGTTCTTCGTGACCGACGTCGATATCAACGTTTTTGCCGGTCAGGTAGATCTTTTCGGGTTGACGACCGCCCAGGCGCAACATCAGCGCAACGAGACCGTCGCACCAACCTTCAGGCAAAGCGGCGAGCTCTTCGGGCGAGCGTTCGATCGCCACAAAGCCCAGCGCGCGCAGCACCACGTCGGGTTGCGGATCGGCATAAAAGGGTTCACCCGCCAAGGCCGCGCAGCGCGCCTTGCCCGCGTCAACGCGAAAGCCCAGGTCAACCTCAAAGTCTCCCGTCCCTTCCCCGGCGCGCACGTCAATTTCCGGTTCTACGACGCGTCCGAACAACACCTTGGAAGCCTGCGTCAGAAGCGCATCAATGCCGATCACGGCATGCGCCACGGCAGGGTTGGCAGAAGTGGCCTCGCGATGAGGCAGTCCACGAAATTCCAGATTGAAAACCGCTAACGTCACTTTGTATCTCTCCAATGTCCGCTTGTCGACGAAATATTCCTGTCGTTCTTCGTCTGAGCGTCAAACAGGCGTATTTTGCGCGTCACGGAGCTCGTTGCGCAATATAATGTCTGAGCAATACTCAACATAATTCGCAGTTGCCGGCAGCGCACATCCCAAACAATACACGATGACGCGCCGACAGACCGCCCTTTCGCCCCGCTGTCCATGTCCGTTTCCGACGATTTTTCCCCTGTTACCGAAGAAAGTCCGCTCAAAGACGTTCTGCCGTCCAAACTTGCGGCGCGTACGCTTCCGGCACTCATAGAAATGGGCGTGGAGACCGCCGTTGACCTATACGAGTGCGTCGCCAACGTCGGAAGCAACTGGTACCGCAACTTCCAGGGCATTAAACGCGAAGATGCGGTTGAACTCGTCAATTGGCTTGCCGATCACGCCGAAGACCTGGGCGAAGTCACGGAACGTTTTTGGCCGAGCGGCTGCGCCCCCTCGGACTTGGTAAACAATGCTGCTGATGATGCCCTGCCGCTTCTCTACGACGATATCAACGGCGAAACGACGCACCTGAGCGCGCTTTTGTCAGAAAGCAACCAGGTGCTCTCGGCCTTGCCCGAGACGCTTTCGGGCACGCAAGGCATCAACCGAGGCTACGACGACAATTCTCTTGAAGCCGACGACGATCTTTCGGCCGTTCGCGTCTGGTTGCAGGCCAGGGCCGTCAACCCCAATACGCTGTCGCAATACCGCAAGGAAGCCGAACGCTTTCTTCTGTGGTGCACCATGGAGCGCGGCAAGGCCTTAAGTTCGATCACGGCGTCCGACGCCGCCCTCTACCCCCGCTGGCTTGAAGAGCTCGGTCGCCTGGAGCCCGATGCCTGGCAGCAAAAATGGAATCTTCCGCAGACGATCTGGGTCGGGCCGAAAAACGCGCCGCGACTGTCTGCACAATGGCGTCCCTTCAACGGACCTCTTTCTGTCTCAAGCCGCAAGACTTCGCTTACCGTCGTGCGCATTCTCTTCGGTTTTCTGACGAAAACCGGTTACCTGCGCTCCAACCCGTTTGATCAGGTGAGTTCCAAAGTGCGTTATCTGCCCGGCGAAGGCGCCCCGAAGGCGTTTGCCGACAGATCGCTCACCCCGCGGCAATGGGAGGCCGTGCTCGAGCACCTTGACCACATGCCCGAGGGCGAAGCCAAGCTGCGCATCCGCATCGTGCTCGCGCTCGGCAAGGGCTTGGGCATGCGCGCCTCCGAAATGATTCACTGCCGCGCCGACTGGATTGCCGTGCGCCGCATCGGCGACGAAGATCTCACGGTCATCGAAATCGTCGGCAAAGGCGATAAAGTCAGGCGCCTGCCGTTGGCGCAGCAAACGCTTGACGACATCAACGCCTACTTTTCGCTGCGAGAACTCCCTGACGTAACGTCCGCCGATCCGTCCACGCCGCTGCTGGCCGCCATTCGGCGCAAAAAAAACGAGGCGCCCCAATCCGCAGGCATCTCGCGTTCGGGACTCTATCGGGTGCTGTGTGACTTTTTCGAGGCAGCTGCGGCTGAAGTGCAGGAACGCTCCGCTGCAGACGCCGCCAAACTGCGTGCGGGCTCGACGCACTGGCTGCGTCACACATTTGCCACCAACGCATTGAAAACCATGGACATCAACCTCGTGCAAAACGCTATGGGGCATGCCTCCATCGGAACCACCAGCCGTTATCTGACGCCCGAAGAGTCTCAGATCGCACAGGCCATGAAAAAACTGCCGGCCCTGTGAGGGCCGGCGCGCACAATCAGCCGTTTTTTTTCATCAGGTCGGCCAGTCCGGCAAACGGATTGACACGCTCGGGGATTTCCTCTTCATCGCGGCTCTGCAAACTGCCCGGATCGGGTTCACAGTCCTCGTGCGACGGAAAAAGATCGAGCGACAAAATAAGCTCCTCTTCAACCCAGTGCGCCACATCGAACTTGGTGGAACCCACCACGACCTCGTCATCGCCGTCATCTTCAATGGGCAGACGGTTGGCTTCGTCTTCGGTTTTCGTAAAGAGAAACGGCACTTCCTTGTTGATTTCTATCTCAAGGGGATTGCCGCAACGGGCACAGTCGGTCGTAAGCTTGGCTTCGACCGTAAGCAGTGCACTTGCCAGGCGACGGCGCTGTCCCGTACCCGTTGCCTTCCAATAGACATCGGCCTTGGGCTTCTCGCTCTTGAGCATCTCCTTTAAGTCGGGCAAGTCTTCGATGCTCAGGCGTCCTTCTTCTTCGATCTTTGCTCTGGAAAGCTCAAAAATGTCGATGTATTTCATTTTTCTTGGGAAATTCGTGGGGAAAAAAGCGGCAAGCTCGATACAATTGGCCGCATGACTGCGAATCTTAACCTTATTCTTGCCTCCACCTCGCGCTATCGCCGCGAGCTTCTTGAACGTCTGGGCTATCCCTTCGAAACAAAGGCTTCAAGCGTTGACGAAACGCCGCTTGAAGGCGAAACCCCCGAACGGCTTGCGCTGCGCCTGGCAATAGCCAAGGCCCGTGCCGTTGCCAAAGACAATCCCGGCAGCGTCGTGATCGGTTCCGATCAGGTCTGCGCTCTCAGCGGCAAAGCACTCGGCAAGCCCCACAACTACGAGGGCGCCGTGCGTCAGCTTACCGAAATGCAGGGCAACACCCTGGTGTTTCACACCGCCGTCTGCGTGATCGGAGCCGACGGCAGCGAACAGACCTGCGTGAGCGACACCCGCATCGAAATGCGCGCGCTCTCGGCTAAGGCGATCGCCGCATACGTCCGCCGCGAAGAACCCTACGATTGTGCCGGCAGCGCCAAAATTGAAAAGCTCGGCATCGCGCTCATGAAATCCGTTTCTTCGGACGACCCCACGAGCCTCATCGGTCTGCCGCTGATGCGCGTTACCGACATGCTGCTCAAGGCCGGCATCGAAGTAATCGACGGTTTGGGAGAATAACGGTGGCTCAAGGCCGTCTATACCTGATTCCCGTGCCGATCACCGAAGGCGACCCGGCCGAGACCTTGCCGCTTTCGACGCTTACGGCCGCCCGCAGCTGTAAGCGTTTTCTGGCTGAAAACGCCAAGAGCGCCCGCTCGTTTCTGAAATCCTGCGGGCACCCGGTGGCAATTGCCGAACTCGAGATCATCGAAATCGGTCATGAGCCGGACCCGGCTAAATTTTCCGAATGGCTCTCCCCCGTCAAAGACGGCACCGATACGGCGATCGTGTCCGAATCAGGGTGTCCGGCTGTTGCCGATCCCGGCGCGGGACTGGTCAAATTCGCTCAGACCTTGGGGCTTGAGGTCGTCCCCTTCGTGGGGCCCTCCTCGATTCTGCTCACGCTGATGGCCAGCGGCATGAACGGGCAGCGCTTTCGCTTTCTGGGCTACTTGCCCGTGCATGAAGACGAGCGCCGTCAAGCCATTCTTTCGCTTGAAAAGGAAAGCCGCACCACAGGAGAAACAGAGCTTTTCATTGAAACGCCCTACCGCAACAACCGAATTCTTGAAGCTCTCGCGACCACATTGGCTGCCGACACCCGCATCACGGCGGCAACCGACGTTACGGGCCGCGAAGAGCGAATCGAAACGCTTACCGCGCGCGAGTGGCAACAAAAAGGCTACGAATTGCCCAAGCTGCCTACGGTGTTTGCCGTGCAGGCCACTTTTGTGAAGGTCCTCAAGAGCGCAGGGCACAAAAAGACGCCGCACAAGCCGGTGAGGGCTTACACGCCGCGCCACCCAGCCAAACGCTGAGCGTTACGCGCTTTGGCTTTCCTCGTAGAGACACGAGAGGTTCAGGGCGCGAATCAATTCCTTGACGTCAGAGACGTACGCCATGGCCGGATACGACTGAAGTTCCGGCAGACGTGCGGCACCCCAGGTTACGGCAACCGCGTCGCATCGCGCGTTTTGTGCGAGCTGCAGATCGTGAATCGAGTCGCCGATCATCACCATCTCGCGCACGTCCACCCCCGTTTCGTCCGATAGTTTTTCCAACATTGCCGGGTTGGGTTTCGGGAAACTTTCGTCTGCGGTAACCGTCGCTTCAAAGTATTTCTCTAAGCCCGTGCGTTCAAACACGCGAATAAGCCCCGCCCGAGACTTGCCGGTTGCCACTGCAAGACGCAGGCCATTCTTCGTCATGCGGTCAAAGAGATCCTCCAAACCCGCCATGACGTCAACCTGAGCCTCGCGCTGCAAATACCAGTTGCGGTACGCAGTCAGAAACTCGTCGAGCTGCTCGTATCGGAATCCGGGCGCCACTCTGGCAAACGACTCGGCAAAAGGCAGGCCGATGGTTTCGCGACATGCATCAAGATCGGGCTGCGGATAACCAAGCGTCACGCAGGCCTGCTGCATGCCGCGGGCAATGAGTCCGGTCGTATCCATCACGGTGCCGTCCCAATCAAAGACGTAGAGCTGGTAGTTCTTGGACTGCATGGTCATTGCCGGTCGTTCAAGTTGTCGATCAAGGCTTTGAGCGAGGCTTCAAGCGGCGCAATCACCACCATGGGTTCTTTCGTCACCGGATGCGTGAACTTGAGCCGCTCGGCGTGAAGGAAAAGGCGCCCGAAGGGAAGCCCGAGCGCCCCCTTTCTCACCGCTTCGTTAAATGCATAGTCGCCGTATTTGGCGTCGCCCACGAGAGGATGCCCGACGCTTGCGGCATGCACTCGAATCTGGTGCGTGCGACCGGTCTTGAGTTCAGCTTCGAGGTACGAAACGTCACCATAGCGCTTGATGAGCGTAAAGATCGTATGCGAGCGAAGGCCGTTTTCCTCGTCAACGCGCACGCGCCGTTCCCCGCTTGCGAGCGTGTATTTGGTGAGCGGCGCACGCACGTGCTCGCGTTGATTGACCCAATCGCCCTGTACCAGCAGACGGTAGCGCTTTTCGATTTCGCCTTGCCGCTGCATTTCGTGCAGACGAACGAGCGCCTTGCGGGTTTTGCAGACGATCAGCACTCCGGAAGTGTCTCGGTCGAGCCGATGCGCCAGCTCCAGGAACTTGCATTCGGGACGAGACGCTCTCAAGCGCTCGATCAGACCGAAGGCCACGCCGGAGCCGCCGTGACAGGCCAGACCGGAAGGTTTGTTCACAATGATGAGATCTCGGTCTTCACGCAGAATCGGGAGTTCGTCGGCAGCAAGAGGCTTGACGGAAGGAGCCGCCGCTTCATCCATGACGGCTGTGCGCACCGGCGGAATGCGGATTTCGTCGTCGAGCGCAATCTTTGTCTGGCATTCGGCGCGCTTTTTGTTGATACGCACTTCTCCGTTTCTCACGATGCGGTATATGTGGCTCTTTGGAACGCCTTTTAAAACACGCATCAGAAAGTTGTCGAGCCGCTGTCCGTCGCTACGCTCTGAGACCCGAACATAGTTGACGCGATTGAAGTCCCGGACTTCGGACTCGTCGATAACCGTCACGGTACGTGCGGCGGTGTTTGCAAGTTCAGCCATTGTGCTTTTGTATTTCCAACCGCAACCATCACGGCATTGCGGCGCAATTAAAGTTATACTTGCGCCTTGCGCGGTGCAGTTGAAGTGCAGGGCACTTTCTGCGCAGCGAATTTATAGGCGCCGAAGCTTTCAGGTCTGCACATTTTAAGGCCGAAAGCCCGCGCTTTTGATGCCGTTTGAAGTATGTTGACGCATATTTCTAACGTCTGGGGCGTCTGTCACGCTTGAAGCGAGGATTGACGCCGGTACTGATTTTTTAATGCGCTTTCGAAAACTCGGACTTGCGTCGCAAGACGGGTTGGGCGTTGCAGACCAGTCGAGCTGCCCCGCCCCGGCGAGCTGAATCACAGCAAAGACCCCGGGGAACGATTGAACGAATAATCGGGTGCGAGCTCCTGATCGAGGCACGCGAACCTTTTCGATGAGTCCGAACATTCGAAAGCAGGGCAAGGCGTCTTTGTACAAGACGTCTGCCGATACGTGAAGTTTTGAAAGACTTCAAACGAGTAAGGATTTTTGGGTCGTGCGCTGCGAGCTTTGTGTTCGATTGATGCTTTCGCTTCTTGCCCCCGTCTTCGGGACATGCGAGGCTGTTTTTGCGCGCCGAAACACCAAAGGACCAACCGGTTTTGTGAGGGATCGAGCTGTCGCCGCGGCCGAAGCCGAGGCGAATGAGGCGCTGTCACTGTCCGCCCGCGTGCTCTCCCCATCGCGTCCGGCTGCCAAACACAGCAGACCGACACAATCCGTGCGTCTTCACTTCTTTTGTCCGCCACGCGGCTCGGATCCCGCCTCAGGGGTTCGCGCCTCCTTGTCGTGCGCGTCATAAAGAAGTCCGGGGACTTTGACTAAGGTTCCCATCCCGCCTTGCCCGTTTGCATCCGTCTCACAAAAACGCCCGTGTCGGCACGCGCCCGCCCGGACGGTTGTTCGCGTCAGTAACACCGTCAGCAACGGAGTGTGAAAATTGAAACGCATGCTATTTAACGCGACCCACGCCGAAGAAACCCGCGTGGCGATCGTCGACGGCCAGAAACTCATCGATATCGACATCGAAGTTGCCGGCCGCGAACAGCGCAAATCCAATATCTACAAGGGCATCATCACCCGCATCGAACCTTCGCTCGAAGCCTGCTTCGTCAACTACGGTGAAGAACGCCACGGCTTTCTCCCCTTCAAGGAAGTCTCCCGCGCCTACTTCAAGGAAGGCGTCGATGTTCGCACCGCCACCATCCGCGAAGCGCTCACCGAAGGTCAGGAACTCATCGTTCAGGTTGAAAAGGAAGAACGCGGCAACAAGGGTGCGGCACTCACCACCTTCATCAGCCTCGCCGGCCGCTACCTCGTTCTGATGCCCAACAACCCGCGCGGAGGCGGTGTTTCCCGTCGCATCGAAGGTGAAGAACGCCAGGAACTGCGCGAAGCCATGGATCAGCTCGATCTGCCCTCCGGCATGAGCACGATCGCCCGCACCGCCGGCATCGGCCGCACGGTCGAAGAGCTTCAGTGGGACTTGAACTACCTTTTGAAGCTCTGGAGCGCCATCTCGGAAGCCGCCGTACCGCAGTACGAATACAGCGAAAACGACCGCGGCCGTACCGTGACGCACTACACCACCGAATCGGTGCGCGACGGCAAGCCGCTGCGCCGCGCCAACCCGGCTCCCTTCCTCATCGTTGAGGAAAGCAACCTGGTCATCCGCGCCATCCGCGACTACTTCCAGCCCGACATCGGCGAAATTCTCGTCGACACGGACGACATCTACGATCAGGCCCGCCAGTTCATGGCGCACGTCATGCCCGATCTGGTCGGCCGAGTGAAGCGCTACCGTGAAGAAACGCCGCTTTTCTCGCGTTTCCAGATCGAACACCAGATCGAATCGGCCTATTCCCGTACCGTGCCCCTGCCCTCGGGCGGCGCTATCGTGATCGATCACACCGAAGCTCTGGTGGCTGTCGACGTGAACTCGGCTCGTGCCACACGAGGCGCCGACATTGAAGAAACCGCGCTTCGCACCAACATGGAAGCGGCCGACGAAGTCGCCCGTCAGATGCGTCTGCGCGACTTGGGCGGTCTGATCGTGATTGACTTCATCGACATGGCCGAACCGAAGAACCAGCGCCAGATCGAACAGCGTCTCAAGGAAGCGATCCGTCCCGACCGCGCTCGCGTTCAGACCGGCCGCATCAGCCGCTTCGGCCTGATGGAACTCTCGCGACAGAGACTGCGTCCGTCGCTCTCCGAAGGCAACCACGTCACCTGCCCGCGCTGCAACGGCGTCGGCGTCATCCGCGACACCGAAAGTTGCGCCATCCAGGTGCTTCGCATCCTGCAGGAGGAAGCCGCCAAGGAAGGTACGGGAGCTCTGCACGCTCAGGTCCCCGTGGATGTGGCCACCTACGTGCTCAACGAAAAGCGCGGCGAAATCGCCAAGATCGAACAGCGCTTCAAGGTGCCCGTGGTCCTCATTCCGAACATTTCCCTCGAGACGCCGCACTACCACATCGAACGTCTGCGTCTTGATGACGAACGGCTCGACGACGATCTCGCAAGCTACAAGCGCGCCGAAGATCTCTCGCCGATCGCCGATGACCCCTATGCGCTCAAGTCCGCCCGTGAAAAGGAAGAGCAACAGCGTCCCAAGCAGATTCCCGTGATCAAGAACATCCTGCCGCGCGACGTAGCACCCACGCATACGCCGCGCGAAGAGCAAAAGCCCGCCGCTGCGGCTCCGGCCAAGACCGAGGCCCGAGCAGAAAAGGGATTCTTTGCCAAGTTGATGGCCTTCTTCGGCATTGGCGGTGAAACTGCCGAACCCAAGAAGGAAGAAGCCAAGGAAGAGCTCAAGAGCGATCGTAAGCGCAAACCGCGTCGCTCCGGCAAGGGCAAGGAAATCAAGGAGTTCAGAGAGCGCGAACGTCAGGCTCGTGAGGAAAAGGCTTCCCGCGATCCGCGTGAACGCAACAAGGCCCGCAGCGAACAGCGCCGCGCCAAGCGAGAACAGCTCAAGACACAACTGGCCGCCGAAGAAGTCCAGACGACCGAAGTCACAACGTCAGCGGTCGCCGCTGAAGAAGCCCGCAGCGAAGAACGCCGTTCCCGCCGTGGCCGCAAGCCGCGCCGCGAAGAAATGTCCGCCAAGGACGCCACACCGGTGACCGCCGTCGAGCAGGAAGCCGTTGCCGCTCCCGTGGAAGACAAAGCGCAATCCGTTGCCGTTGAAACGGTTGAAACACTCGAGCCGACGACGGAAACGTCGGTTGAAAGCGTTGCGACGCAAACTGCCGCTCCCGAAACGTCTGCTCAAGCCGAACGTGAAGTCAAGCCGCGCCGTAGCCGTAAACCGCGTCAGCCGCGCCCCGAAACGGACGAACCGATCGAAGCATCCTTCGAAGCGATCCGTGCCGGTGCCGTAACCGACGAGCTGCCGCCGGTACCCGATGCGCTGCTTGAAATGCACGAAGAAATCCTTCGTGTGGAGCAGGAAGAGAAATCCGACGCGCCCGAGTCCGATGACACAACCGTGATCGAAAGCGAAAGCCGTCGTCGCCGTCCGCGCCGTCGCCGCCGTCCGACGAAGAACCTCGACACCGTATCGCTTACCGATGCAGACAGCGATGCCGCAGAGACCGCGGTCGTGACCACCACGGCAACCGCAGTCGAACCGGCCCAAGCTGTGCCGTCCGCTGAACCGACCCCGACTCCCGCTCCGGTCGAAAAACCGATCGAAGAAAAGGTTGTCGATATTTCGGTCGAAAAAGCGCCGGAGGTTGTTTCCGAAGTTCCGGCCGTTGAGTCTGCAGCAAGCGACGCTGCTGCCGTAGAAACGGTTCCGGAAGTCAAAGCTGAAGTTGAACCCATTGCTGACATTGCCAAGAATCTCGCTGAGAATCTTGCCAAAGCTGGTCTTGAACAGGTCGAAACGGATGCTTCGCTTGTGACGCCGCTTTCCTACGAAGCCAAGCCGGTGGCCGGCCGCCCGCGCCCCGTGCTTGAAGTCATCGAAGAAGGCCCCCTGACCCAGATCGAAACCGATCCGAAGTTCATGGCTTAATTCCTGCCTTTTCGGCACTCGAAACCGCTTTGCGAGACTCGTTTTTCGCAAAGCGGTTTTTTATTAACAGTCATTTTTCCCAATATTGAGATCTTTCGAATTTTCCTTGCCTTTCAAGGATTTATGAGTACTTTTACCTGAGGACTTTTTGCAACACTTTTCAAGTTCGAAACCCGCGATTTTTAGGTACTTTTACCCATCTCAAAATGGCAAAGTTTGATCTCGATTAACTCCGGGCGCATTTGAGGAAAAATTTTTTTCTTCGTGCGCCCCATTTTTCCTCGTGCATCCATATACTGCGCGCACTGCAAAAAACGAAGCGGCCGAAACACACTGGCAACGCAAACCGCGGATGGTTGCAGCTACTCTACAAATCCTTCGTCGTTACGCTTTTTTAAGGAGAGGTGCGATGACGCAGCTGATCGTACTGGTTTGCATGTACATGCTGGTTTCGATCGGAATCGGGTTGTGGGCGGCTCGCCGCGTACGCAATACCGCCGATTATGCATTGGCAGGGCGTTCTCTTCCGTTGGCTATGGTGATCACGGCCACGTTTGCCACCTGGTTTGGCAGCGAAACCGTGCTCGGGCTTCCGGGTCGCTTCATCGAAGGCGGCATTGCCGGAGTCATCGAAGAGCCGTTCGGCTCCGGAATGGCGCTCATTCTGGTGGGCATGTTCTTTGCCCGCAAGCTCTACAAGATGGACCTTCTGACCATCGGCGACTTCTATCGCAAGCGCTATGGAAAGAAGATTGAGCTTGCCTGCGCCATTTTCATCATTTTGTCCTATCTGGGTTGGGTAGGCGCTCAGGTCGCCGCGCTCGGTCTGGTGCTCAATCTCGTCACCGAAGGCGCCGTGAGCGTTTCGCTCGGCATGACCATCGGCACGTTCGTGGTGCTTTTCTACACCGTGTACGGCGGCATGTGGTCAGTGGCCGTGACCGACTTCTTCCAGATGATCATCATCGTGGCAGGTCTCATCGCCGTGGCGGTTTGCGCAAGCGACATGGCGGGCGGTTTCGGGCAGGTGGTGACCTTCGCCGCTTCGCGCGATCTTTTCAACCCCTGGCCGGAAATGAGCCTCAACGGTTGGCTCTTCTGGATCTCGGCTGCAATCACGATGATGATCGGCTCGATTCCGCAGCAAGACGTCTTCCAGCGCGTGATGAGTGCGCGTGACGCCAAGACGGCGGTGCGCGGTCCGATCCTCGGCGGCATGTTCTACATCCTCTTTGCATTCGTGCCGATGTTCATCGTGTGCGCGGCGGTGCTCGCCATGCCGGGCGTGGGTGAAACACTTCTGACGACCGATCCGCAGCGACTGCTGCCCACGCTCATTCGCGACTACATGCCCTGGTGGCTGCGCGTGCTCTTCTTCGGCGCCGTCCTGAGCGCGGTCATGTCGACGGCTTCGGCCACGATGCTTGCCCCGGCCACGACGTTCGTCGAAAACGTTCTGCGCAATTTCGTGCGCATTGAAGGCCGCGAGCTTCCCTATATGCGCATGACCCTGGTGTTCTTTGCGGTGGCCGTGCTTACCTACAGCCTCTGGTTTGAAGGTACCGCCATCTACGACATGGTGGCCATGGCCTACCAGTTCCCGGTCGTCGGCGCCTTCTGGCCGCTCGTGATGGGACTCTACTGGAAGCGTGCCACGACGCAGGGTGCGTGGATGTCGATCTTTGTGGGCGGCTCCGTCTGGGCCGTACTCACCTTCACGCCGCTCGGAGAAGTCTTCCCGTCGGTGTTGGGCGGCTTCCTTGCCGCCGGCAGCGCCATGGTTGTCGGAAGCCTCCTGCCCACAGCCTCCAACGCCCGCTACCACCGCTGGCAGGCGTCCATGCAAACGTCGGTCGCTGCCGCTTCTTAAGCGTTCGATTGACGCAAAAACGCCGACCGTTGGCACCTCTACGGTCGGCGTTTGCTTACCCGGATCCTTGTTAACGGAACAACTCTTCCGGACGAATACCCAAATTTCCGCACTGAGCGCGCTGCATCAGGGCAGCGTCCATCAGCACCAAGGCAATGGAAGCCTCCACCACAGGCACGGCACGGATGCCCACGCAAGGGTCGTGTCTGCCTTTGGTGACCACTTCGATTTCGTTGCCCTCGATGTCCAAACTCTTTAAGGGCGTCAGAATCGAAGGTGTCGCCTTAATGGCAATACGACCGGTGATCGGAGCGCCGCTTGAGATGCCGCCTAAAATGCCGCCCGCATTGTTGCTCGCAAACCCCTGCGCGGTCATCTGGTCGTTGCCTTCGGCTCCCGTGAGCGTTGCCGCCTCAAACCCGTTGCCGATTTCGACGGCCTTGACGGCGTTGATTCCCATCAAGGCATAGGCAAGCCGAGCATCGAGCCGATCGTAGAGAGGACTGCCGAGGCCCGCCGGCACTCCCACGGCCTCGAATTCGACCGTGGCACCGATGCTGTTTCCCTCTTTTCGTATCTTGCCGAGATAAGTTTCGACCTCGGCAATATTGCTGACATTGGCGGCAAAAAACGGATTGTTGTCGACTTCATCCCAGTTTTCCAGGGGAAGCTTTACCGTACCGATTGAGGAAACGCGCGCGCGAATCGTAATGCCGAGCTCGGTACTGAGCCACTTGCGTGCCACGGCCCCCGCCGCCACCGTCGGCGCCGTCAGACGTGCAGAGCTTCTGCCGCCGCCTCTCGGATCCCGAATCCCGTATTTATTCCAATAGCTCCAGTCGGAGTGCGACGGTCGGAATTGTCTGGCCACTTCCGAGTAGTCGCGGCTTCTTTGGTCGGTGTTTTCAATTAAAAGAGCGATGGGAGTCCCCGTTGTGACACCCTCATAAACGCCCGAAAGAATCTTGACGGCATCGGCTTCCTTGCGCTGCGTCACAAACTTGCTCTGTCCCGGACGCCGACGATCCAGATCGGGCTGAATATCGGCTTTGCTCAGAGGCATTCCGGGCGGGCAACCGTCAATCACGCAACCGATAGCCGGCCCGTGACTTTCTCCAAAGTTTGTCACCACAAAAAGCTTTCCGATGCTGGATCCTGACATGGTTGTGTACGCTCTTGAAACGAAAACGGATGCGCCTTACTGCGCTTTGCTTTCAATTTAGCGCAAAACACGTCTGCCCGACCTGACGCAGTCATGATTTTAGCCTTACCGATACTTTTCCTTGAAGACCTTTCGTCCTAGAATCCGCCTTTTGCAAACCGATCATGTGGTCGGCCCACTTTTTTTGCCTGTTTGTTCCGAGGTTTCTATGCTCAGCAAAGGTCTTCTGGCTGTCGGCCTTCTTTGCGTTTCCAACATTTTCATGACCTGCGCTTGGTATCTGCACTTAAAGCTCCAGACCATGAAGGTCATCAACTTCAGTGCTTGGCCGATCTACACCGTCGTGCTTTTTTCCTGGGCAATCGCTCTCTTTGAATACAGCTTCATGGTGCCGGCCAACCGCATTGGGTTTGAAGGCAACGGCGGCCCTTTCAGTCTCGTTCAACTCAAGATCATCCAGGAGTGCATCACGCTTACGGTGTTTGCGCTCTTCTCCGTCGTTGTTTTCCAGAACCACTTCGGCTGGAACCACTTGGCTGCCTTCGTTTGTCTCGTGATGGCGGTTTTCTTCGTGTTCTACAAATGACAACGATCTGAGCTCTTTCCGGATCTTTTCCCAATAGGCTTGGGCAAGGCTTCGAAAGCGAATTCCGAGAATCGGCAATGCAACATCAGCCGATAAGAAACAAGGAGAGAGCTTATGCACAAGAGGTCGTTGCTTGCCGTAGCCATTGCCATTGACGGCGTCTTGGCCGCTGCCGTCACGAACAATGCCGTCGGGAAAGCCGCTTCGAAAAAATGGAATTCATCGGCGGCTCCCGCTCAATTTGCGCGAACAAAGCAAACCGATCATGCTTGAGGTTTACCATGCGTAGGCTTCGGGTGCCTCGCCGCCCGGTCCCGGGAAGATCGTGTCAAGTTCTGCCAGATCCTCCGGTTTGAGCTTCAGATTAAGTGCTCGCACTGAGTCTTCCAGTTGTTCCAGCGTACGCGGTCCGACAATCGGACATGTGACGACCGGATTGCTCAGTACCCATGCAAGCGCAACGTCGGCTGGATCAACGCCACGCTTTTCGCAGAAGGCTTCATAAGCGGAAACGCGTTCCCTAAACATAGGATCGCGGATCGGTAGCGACGGTTTGCCGCGGCGAGATCGCTCGGCCGTCTTCTTGAGTGCTCCGGCCAAAAGTCCTCCATCAAGCGGACTGTAGGTCAAAAGGCCCATGCCTTCGTACCGGCAAGCCGGAATCACTTCGAGCTCAATTGAACGGCACGCCAGGTTGTAGCGGCTTTGTTCGCTTACCAGTCCCATCATGTGTCGACGCCATTTTGCCTCGCCTTGCGCCGCAGCGATTCCCCAACCCGGAAAGTTGCAACTTCCGACATACAGGACCTTGCCTTGGTCGATGAGTACGTCAACGGCCTGCCAGATTTCCTCCCAAGGCGTATCGCGATCAATGTGATGGAACTGATAAAGATCGATATGGTCGGTCTTCAGACGCCGCAAACTGTCCTCGCAGGCCTGGCGAATATGGTAGGCCGACAAGCGGCGGCCGTTCGGGCCCGGAATCATGGGCTGATAGAGCTTCGTTGCCAGCACCACTTCATTGCGCTTGCCGCTTTGAGCGAGCCACTCGCCCACGATCTCTTCCGAGATGCCGTATCCGAGCGGAATGTCCGGCCGCTGCGGACCGCCGTAGACGTCAGCCGTATCGATGAAATTGATGCCCAAGTCGGCAGCTCGATCCATGATTTCAAAGGCGGATTTCTTGTCCGTACAGTCTCCGAAATTCATCGTGCCCAAGCATAAGCGGCTCACGTACAAGCCGGTGCGACCGAGTTTTTTGTATTGCATCTCTCGCTCCTGAAAAGAATTCAGATGAGAGAAGTCTAGGTACGGAACTTGTTCGAGGTCTTTGGAATAATCCGAAAAGCGTGCCCGATCCGCGCAAGTTGCAGAGTAAATCGGAAACCGTTGCCTTAAGGCTTGCTTTGGGTTGCACGGGTACACTGCGGAGCTGACAGTTTTTTTCAAACAGGAACCTTCCCATGTCAGACCGCATTCAGTCCGAATGGTTCGCCGCCACACTTGAAGACGCACTTGAAACCCTCGAAGAGGCAGTTCGTCTTCTTCGCGAAGATCCCCGCAAGGCCCAGGGCGTTCTCGAGCACGAAGTAACGCTTACATATGCCAAGCTCAACTACGCCGTCAACACGGCTTACGACGGTCCCGCCGCGCTTGAGACCGTAGAAGACGACAACGAACTTACTGCCTGGCCTAAGTGCATGCCCTTTGCACTTCCCGCCAAAGACGCCGATTCCGAACCTTCCGCTTAAGTTTAAAAAGCCATGCAACTGCTGAAATTTGTGCCCGTTGCGGCAGCCGTTCTCACGCTTGCGGCCTGCAGCTCCGTCAACACCAAACTCGTTCACGATACGGTGCTTCCAGAATACAGCCCTGCCGCCAATATGGGCGATGTGCTCGACGTCTGGGCCGCCTGCAAAAAGGGAACTCAGAAATGGACTGAAATCAAAGAAGACGGCAAGCCCGTGGTGGTGCAGTTCGAATGTTCCGCTCAGGATTTACTGGATCTCAACAATACCATTCTGGAAAATTCCCGCACCATCAAGCGTATGCGTGAGCTCTTCGAGTTTGATGACATCAAGTACCGCGCGCAGTTTGTGGTCAAGAGCGACGGCTCGGGGTTTGATCTCGGCGGACAATACAACGACTACGTCTGGCAGGACGGCAAGAAGGCTACGCGCGAAGCCGAATTCCTGAAGCTTGCCTACGACGGCAGTCTTGCAACCGATCCCCTGCAGTACATCGACAACCCCGAAAAACTGTCGTTTACCGTGGAAAGTTATGCGCAGATCCTCGGCCCGTTCTATCTGGAGATGCGACAGGCTCGTTAGTGCAATCTGACCTTCCGATACCGCAAACCCGAGATTTTCAGGTCTCGGGTTTTTCGATTCGTCAAATTGTTTTCCAGTAGGCCAGCGCCCGAATGGGCTCCTCCCTGAAGCTCCACTCATGCTCGGCTGCAAGCGTCCAGCCCGTCTTTTCGTAATACTGCCAGTTGCAGTGCGAATCGGTGTAGAGGATCACGTTCCGGATGCCGCGGCGACGCATTTCGTCAAACGTATCGTCGATCAGAAGGCGAGCCATACCCCGCCCCTGGTACAAAGGCGACGTCATCAAAAGCTTAAGCTCGCCCTGCCATTCAAAGCCTTTGGCAATCATGTCTGCCTTGAGCTTACGGTTGGCTTCGTTGATGAGATCGTTAAACTCCACGGACTCCAGACCGAAAGGCGTGCTACGCAGGCGCGATTCCATGACGGCGGCAGCCTGACGAAAAGCGCTCGGATTTTGAATCCCCTGCTCCTGCGGAGCATTTTGATAGAACACCGACCCCAGATAGGCGGCAATGTCACCGTTTTCGCGAATCACGCGCAACCGATTGCTGGCCAGAGCCGAGCCCGCAATGTACAAGTCGGAAATATCCCTTTTTTCCTGTTCGGAGCCTTCGAGCTCCCAGCCCCACAGTTCGTCAAAAAGCTTGGCAACGCCTTCAAAGTCCTGATCCTGCCAAGCGGAAATCACTGCGCTCAAACATTCACCCCGGGAATCACATAAAAGAGGACGCTGAAAAACTGCAGCGTCGTGCCGGCAAAGACAAAAGTGTGCCAGATCGCGTGAGAAAAGGGAATTCGTTCAAAAATGTAGAAAACAACACCGACCGTATAGGCAAGACCTCCGGCCACCAGCAGCGCCAAACCGGTCGAATCAAGCGTTGAGACAAGCGGGTCGATGACAAAGACTGCTAGCCACCCCATGGAGAGATAGAGCAGACAGTTGATCCAGTCGGCCTTGTGCAGCAGTACGGCCTGCAGCGAAATACCCGCAATTGCAATAAGCCACACCGCGCACAGCAGCGCGATGCCGGTGTAACCCTGAAGTGTGATCAGGCAAAACGGCGTGTAGGAGCCCGCAATCAGTACATAGATCATGGAGTGATCCAGATACTGCAGGACCTTTTTGGCTCGGGGATTGGGAATGGAGTGATACAAGGTCGAGGCGGTGTAGAGAAACACCATGCTCGCGCCGAAGATGCTCACCGCAGCCACAACCTTGGGAGAGCCCGAATACAACACGGCAAAAGCCACCAGGACGGCAAGCCCCGCAATCGAAAGCAGAGCCGCCACGCCGTGCGTTACCGCGTTGGCGATTTCTTCGCCCACGGTGTACTGCGCGACCCCGGCGGGCCGCGTCAACATCGCCTTGATTGACATGATCGGAATTCTTCTTGTTCGTTGTATTGAATCACAGGGCGAAACCGACCGAGATCTCGATCTCACGCCTTCAACAAATCTTAGAAGCGATAAATGACAACCGACGCACACGTCAAAACGTCAGTTGGTAACAAAGCATTTCATCCGTTCGGATGATGTCCGACCGATCAAAGGATGACGGGTTCGGGTTCGAGTTCCACACCAAAGCGGTACTTGACGTTGCGTGCCACTTCTTCGGCAAGAGCTTTGATTTCGGCACCGGTCGCGCCGCCATAGTTGACGAGGATGAGCGCCTGACGTTCGTAAACACCCGCCTGCCCCATGCGCTTGCCCTTAAGGCCGCAAGCCTCAATGAGCCAGCCCGCGGCTATTTTGGCGCGAGCTCCGCCTAAAGGGTAGCTCACAAGAGACGGCGTCTCTTCGAGCAGATGCTGCATCTTGGTGCGCGTAACCACCGGGTTTTTAAAGAAACTGCCGGCATTGGGAAGGACCTTGGGATCGGGTAGCTTGCGTGCACGCACCGCACGCACGGCCTCTTCAAGTTCCTTGGCGGATTCGGGACGGCGATCGCCGAAAATGGCTTCGAGCTCCTTGTACCCGTAAACGGGGTTAAACGTCTTTGAGAGCGCAAAAAGAACGGACGTGACGATCAGATTCTTTTCGGTCGTCTTAAAGCGACTTGCGCGATAACCGTAGTCGCAATCTTCGGCCGACAACACGCGCATGGCTCGGCGATCGGGATCGAAGCATTCGACTTCAACGATATGCTCGGCCACTTCAACGCCGTAGGCGCCGATGTTCTGCACCGCCGCACCGCCGACCGTGCCGGGAATTGCCGCCAGATTTTCAATGCCGTACCAACCGCTTTCAATTGCATGCCGCACGAAATCATCCCATACGATGCCGGCCGACACCTTGACGAAATAGAATCTGTCGTTTTCGTCCGTCACCTCGATCGTGCCGCCATTCATGTGCAGCACGAGACCTTCGAAGTCCTTGGTAAAGAGCGTATTCGAGCCGCCTCCGAGCACAAATCGGGGAAGCTGCCCGTAGCGCGGATCGGCAAGCACCGAACGAATGTCCTCGGGCGTGCAGACTTGGGCGAAATATTGCGCGCTGACATCAACCGCAAATGTGTTGTAGGACTTAAGACTGACGCTCTTTTCAACGGTGGGCATAAAACTCCCTCAATCTGCTATGGATCGATCTTCTTTTGCCCGATTATAGGCGGTCAACGGGATGGCACTTTTGCAAATGTCCGCCCCTGAAACACTTGGTTTCGCTTAAGACAGAGCCGCTTCGATCTTGGCACGAACATGTGCCGGATCGAGACCACTGCGGGCCATCAGCACTTCGGTGTTGCCGTGATCTATAAAGGCGTCGGGAATGCCGAATATGAGCGTACGCGTCGTTTGACCGGCCTCGCTCAAGACTTCGAGCACGGCAGAACCCGCGCCGCCCGCCTTGATGCCCTCTTCGGCAGTCACCAGCAAGTCATGCTCGGCAGCGGCCTTGAGCACCGCTTCTTCGTCAAGAGGCTTGACAAAGCGCATGTCGACGAGCGTTGCGTCAAGCGCCTCAGCTACTTCAGTCAGGCGCCAGACCATGGAACCGAAGGCCAGAATCGCCACGCGCTTGCCCTTGGGAGCCGAAGTCGTCCGCACTGTCTTGCTCTTGCCGATTTCGACCGTCTCAGTGTCGGCCGTGACTTCCGCCCCAGGTCCTGTTCCTCGCGGGTAACGCACAGCCACCGGCGTTTGCAGTGTCCAAGCGGTGTTCAACAGCAAACGCATTTCGTTTTCATCGCTCGGCGTGATCACCGTCATATTCGGCAACGACCGCAGGAATGCAATGTCAAAGAGGCCGTGGTGCGTGCGTCCGTCGGCACCCACCAAGCCCGCGCGATCGATCGCAAAGAGCACCGGCAGATTCTGGATAGCAACATCGTGCACGATCTGATCGTAGGCGCGCTGTGCGAACGTCGAATAGATCGCCACCACCGGGTGAATGCCCGCACAGGCCAGCCCCGCGGCAAACGTCACTGCATGCTGCTCGGCAATGGCCACATCGCGGTAGCGTTCGGGAAATCTCTTTTCGAATTCCACCAGACCGGAGCCTTCGCGCATCGCAGGCGTAATCGCATAAAGCGTCTTGTCACGTTCAGCTGTGTCGCAGATCCAGTCTGAAAACAGTTGCGTGTAGGTCTTCTTCGGGGGTGCGACAGACGGTTGAATGCCCACGACAGGATCAAACTTGCCCACACCGTGATAGAGCGTCGGATCGTCTTCGGCAGGCTTATACCCTTTTCCCTTCTTCGTCTTGACGTGCAAAACGATCGGACCGTCAAGCGCCTTCAGGTTCTTTAGAAAGCTCACAAGCCCGGTCACGTCGTGACCGTCAATCGGACCAAAGTAATTGATGTCAAAACTCGAAAAAAGCGTTGAGGGCGGAGACAGAAAATTGACCGTCTGCTTTTCCACGCGTTTGGCAAAGTCCCACAGGAGCGGCACTGGCTTGAGGATGGACTTCGAGATCTCACGAGCCTTCCAGACGGGCGCCGTGCTCACGAGCTTGGCCAGATGTCCCGACAGCGCTCCTGCCGGAGGCGAAATCGAGTGGTCGTTGTCGTTGAGAATGATAAGTAGCTTGAGGTCCTTCTTGTAGACACCCGCGTGATTGAGCGCTTCCACGGCCATACCACCCGTAAGAGCACCGTCACCGATCACTGCGATGTGCCAGCGGTCCTTCTTGCCATTGAGGCTGTCAGCAACAGCCATACCGAGTGCGGCAGAAATTGATGTCGAGGAATGCGCCGTACCG